>Ga0214543_1002373_pt1 | contig 36930 bp, 16 predicted proteins | sample CNSS2metaG_FD_160094 | JGI IMG/M metagenome (GOLD analysis project Ga0214543, IMG submission 160094) | Root nodule microbial communities from cowpea collected in UCLA plant growth center, Los Angeles, California, USA - CNSS2 | ecosystem: Host-associated > Plants > Roots > Nodule | place: USA... | reverse complement strand
TCCGTACATTTTATTTTATTTTTTATAAATATACTTTTATTTTGTTATTTTGTTTATTAAATTAATAACATTACAATATCATCAATTATTAATATAATTCAAAAAATGCGTACACACAGGCGCTATCATAGCGCCTGTGTTTACACTAGTTATAAATAATGTAAATTATATTTGTCAGTTTAATTTGGAAATATTGATAGAAGAAAAACATTTGTTATAAGTATTTCGGGAAAACCTTACTTGTTTAAGACTTGAAATTAGTAATCATTTAAAAAACACGTTATTTTATAACCGACTTCTATAATTAACTTCCTAAATTCCTCATGACAGTTAAATTTTAACGTAGACATATATAAATCAATATTGATAAAATTATATTAAATTAAAATATGGTTTTTAAAAATTGAGATGAAATCATTTTTCAGGATTATTTAAATAAAATTAAGTAATAATTTTACATTATAAAATTATGTTAAATTGAAATGTAATTGTTGAGAATTAATATAAAATTTAATGGAATTAGTTTTGTTGTAAATTTTTATATATTGATGAAAATAATTTAAATGAAATTGTTTATATTGAAATTTGATAACAATTTTTTATGGACATGTTTTAAGTTTCTATAAATTTTAGAATTTTTAATTGAGTTTATGATAAATTTGTGTGGTCTCTTAAGTAATTTAATTTTTTAATTGAATTGTCATTGTTAATTTATTTATGATAATAGGATGATGTTGTTATTAATTGATTAAGTCACCATGTTAAGTTGTTACCACATATCATATTTTTATAAATTTATAATTTTATATTTTTTAATTTTTTAATTTATATTTTCTAATTTTAATATTTTAATTTAAAATTGTATAATTATAAAATTATGATTTTGTGAAATATAAAATTATAATATATTTTCAAATTTTATTAATAAAAGTGTGATTTTTTTGTTGTATTTTAGTTAAAAACGGATGTCACTTTAAGTTAGAAAATTTAATTGTTAAATTTTTTGAACTACGTTTCTGTTTATAATAATCATGATACAGATGGAATAACATCTTTTATCTTGTAGATCTATTAATATAAAACAAAATATAAAGTCTTTTAATTTTTTTAATATATAATTGTTTTATATAATATTTTATAATTTATCGATATTTGTTCTAATTATCTATTATTATTAATCAGATTCAAAATGATTTTAAAAGTCTTATATTATCGTAACTCACTTTTGAGCTACATTTTGGTTACATGTAGTTACTCTTTTGAGCTACATTTTGGTTATAAAGTTGTAAGTTGTTAACCAATTAATTTTTTGTTTTCCAAAATTTTTAAAAAATTGTTTCAGTTAGTTTTGTTTTTTAAATTATAAATGGCGATATATGTTAATTTGTGATTTTTTGTTAATGTTTTCTAATTTTTAGAAAGAAGATTGTTTTTTTTAATTACCTTTTTTAGAATAATTTGTTTTACATGTGTGATATTGTGTCTATTTTTTCTTATTTCAATTTAATTTTGTATATGTTTTTTTATTTAATTTAGTTTTTTTTTTAAATAATAATATTATTTGTCTTAAATTTGAGATCAAATTTATTATTTATATAAATTTTATATTGATAATTCTTTTTTAAAAATGATTTTTCAATATATTACAATAATGTATATAATTAATATATGTTTTGTTAATCGTGATTTTTTAATAAATTTGAATCTAAAAAATATGTTATACACAATTTATACTTAATTGTTTTTCATCTTATAAAAAAATATTGATTAACAAAACATGGATTAATAATATAAAATAATTTAATATGTTAAAGTCCATGTTCTATTAAAAATTATTAGTATAACATTTATATTGATAATAAATTTAGTCTTAATTTTGATAAGGATAATATATTTTCAATAAAACAATAATTAAATGGAATAAAAGAGACATATATAAAAATTAAATTGAAATAAAAAATAGTTACACTTGAGATATTATCCTGCCATGTGGACAACAAAAAATTTTGAAAAAGATAAAAAAATCACACCAAACAGTTATAATTTCTTTTTTAATTTAATTGAGATGTTTTTTCAAAAGTTAACGGATATTAATTTATAACTTTCCCAACTAAGGATAAAGGAGTAATTAAATTTCACTTCAAATGCACAAAGTGAACTCTCTGACAGGTTATTCTATATATTGGTGAGGCAAAAAAGACATAAAAGGTATAAAATATATCCAAAATTTGTTTTATAGCCAAAGAGAAAACAATCAGGAGTTTTCTAATTAATGAATCATGAATAAACAATATTAAAAAATAACCTCAATTTTAGGTTAAGAAGTTAAATATGTTTTTATTGCCTAAATTTGAATTTTATTTGAAAATAGTTTTTTATCTAATATTTTAATACATTTTTGTCTTTGAACTTAAAAACTTAATATAATATATTTTTTACGTGTCAAACTACGTTATAGACTATATCTGATATTTGAATTAGGATATGTCAAACGATGTAAACAACTCAAACGCTAGCCCGAAACATATTTTACACATCAAAAACATTTATCACAATTAGGTTACAAGTATTATATCCATTCATTTTTCAAATTTAAAAACCAAATTGTATCAAAGTTGAAAACATAAACAAATTTCAATCTCACGTTAAAGTCTCAAGAATAAAAATATATTTAACCTAAACTAAAATTAAATTATGAAAAAAAATTGTGAGATTTTCATAATTATATGTTAATTAATTTCTTATTTTCATGTAATACTATACTTCAACTTACATTTACACTCTAACAAACTTTTTTAGTGTATGTTGCTTTTTTATTAATATATTCTATTTGAGCATAAAGATTCTCTTAATTTTGCTAGTATCAACTTTTGTAACAATACTATTTATTTTAGCAATTTGAGGAAAATATAATAATTAAGAGACATTTGTCGATTGATTTGTGAACTAAATATTAGTATACATCCATATTGTAGGCTCATTTACTTGTGATACATAGAGTTAGTTTTGTGTGTACTTTATAACACATCCACTGGAACACTTTATAGACAATCAATAATACACAATCCCATTTTTTCATGTATTTCTTTGTTTTCAACATGGTATTCGAGTCTGGTTTCGATCCAAGGACTTGTGAGTTATGTTATAATAAATTTTCTTCGTGAAAAGTCTATGATGGGTTATGTTTTAGGTGTTAAGACAAAACCGGTTAACACTAAAGTTGATAATTATACTACTTCTCCATAAATGAAACGAGTTAAATCAATAATACTAATAATAGACAAAATAATTTGAAATTCTTTTAATGCAAATATGTTTATTTGAGTTATTGTCACACTCAAATTCTAATAACAATTTCACATTTAATATCCATTTTTTTTCATAATTGTATACTTAAAGACAAAATTTCTCACGCGATTTTGAATTTGTGAATATTTAAAATATTTTGTAAGTAAATTAAATTCAAAGAAAACTTAGGATAACATTATCTTTCCAAAGTTTGTATCTCGTCTTCCTATATTGTCTTAAGTTCATGACAAATACAAAAGAGTTATACACTAAGATCAGTTATAAAATCATAAAAAACTAACTACCTTCTAAACATGAACGAATCTTATTTTAGATAAACAAAGTAATAGGATATTACAATCTATTTGTCTACTTACAAGGGCAATTATGTCATCATAAGTCTGATAAAATTTTAATGTCGTTCTTTATTTCTTTAATTATCTCGTTCCTTCGATCACAAATGTTGGTGGACGCCTACCTCCGAAATAATTTTTTTTTTTATAGGATGGTGATGAATTTTTATCTTAAAAATAAATATGACATGATCTCATTCCATCCCACCTTGACCATCCTTAGTCTCATCTTCTCTTATTATAATAATTCGTTTTACATAATTTAATATGATACATTAATTATCTTAATTATTTATATCCAAGGGTGTAGTTTAGTTGTTCAAATGTCATTGAACAATTAACTTAGCTATTTTTTTTTTTTTGTAGTTTTGGTTGTAAGATGAACTATGTATCTCAACAATCCCATGATCAATTGTTCTTTTAAAAGTTAAACCTACCACTTTAATTTTAATAGGTTAAAACATACATTTAATTATTATTTTCATTTGATTTTGTCAATTCAATCATTTTTTTTTCAATAATGTCCCAATTTTGGTTAATTTTGTTCATGTCATTTTTTCTAATAAAGCTTAAATAATTATTGACAAGTGAAAAGTGTATGTCTCATGTCAATTCATTTTTTTAATTAAAAAATGTCTACATATCAATTCATTTTTTAAATTAGAAAATGTTCATATGTCAAGCCAACATCGTGCCATGTGGTAGTAGTAATGCCACATGTCAGGATTAATGACACATGTCAGTACCACATGTTAGGTGTCGCATGTAAATGTCTTATATTTATTTTTTTTGTTCAATTCAATCACAATTTTTTCCCTTTTCAAATTGAGACAAAATTTAATTTGTATATAAATGTTCTATTGATTTTTACGTTTGACTATTTAATTGATTTTGACTTTAAAATAACATAAAATATTAAGTAGTTTATATGATTTTTAACCTCTTAAAATTTGAAATCAATGGTGTTAGTCCCCACATTTAAAATTTTCATTTTAAGTTTAACCTTAAATTGTGAATATTTTAATAAAAAATATATAACATTTATATAAAAATTAAATTTGGTCTCAATTTAGAAAAAAATAAAATTGCTCATTTTTTAAGAAAATTTAGATTGAATTGAAAAAAAAAATTATGAATACATGGAACCAAATTTAATATAAGACAGTGACACTAACACATGACATTCACACTAACAAATGTCACTGACCATGACACGTGGAACAACTAGTATCACGCGACACGATACTGACTTGACATGTAAACATATTTTTTAAATTAGAAAAACCAAAAACTAATATATATCATACAAAATTCATTGTCGTTTATTATTGAAATCACGTTTGTAAAAATGACTATGTTGAGTAAAATCGACACAAATTGAGACCTTATTAGAAGAAAAATTAAGATTGAATTGAAAAAACCAAACAATTTTTTTTATTATTTAAACCATTTCACTACTATATGTTAAATTCATAATTTACTACAAAGTCAAAATATATAATTTATAAGAAGGCACTATTTTTTTGTACTAAATAATCTAATCGTCAAAACATGTGGTTTAATAATAATGCAACCCATCCCATGTTTTATCACATGATTATTGATCAATTCCACCAAAATATTGCTATTTTGTTTATTTTGGCTTGGTCACAGAAAACATATAATTATTCTTGAATCAACCATACCATAAGACTTTTGTATATATAACATATATGTTCGAGGTTGCATGTTGATATAAATGTGTTCATTGAATGTGATTTGTGTATTTATGGTACTTTAATCTCATTTTGATATTGATTAAAAGAAACTACGATAAATAATGTGATCAAATGTGAATTTAAATTGCTCCATTGTCATTTTGTACTTTCAAGCATATATTGGATTGATTAAATTCATGGAAATGGTAAGTAAGATTATTTTCTGAAAAATAAGAAACAATAATAAAGAATGTAAAATGTGTATTTTAGGTGCTCTAAAAATGTCATTATGAAACATACATTTACGAATATCATATTCTACAACATAATTATTAGAGAGACATCTTAATTCTTCATACATATGATAGCAAACTTGATTATTTATGTGAGCATTCCACCAACTAAAATACTTAATATTATCATTTAAATATCCAATAATTTTTAAAAGAACATATATTCGCCATTAAAATTAACTTTAATAAACACAATTTAGAAAACAATAACATACACTAATAAATTTCTTATTTTTTATAGTTACACCTTACAAAAAGAAGAAAATTTAATTAGTCGAATGATATTTACTCTTGTTTCAATATGTCATATTGATATTCAATTGGAACTCAATTGACATCTTTTAAAAATAGATATTAACATGACACGTATTATAAAAATAGAAGAATGGATAACATATGATTAATTAAACACAAATTATCTATGAAACTTAAAATTGTTAAGGTTTTTCGTCCCCCATTTAAGAATTTAAGAATCATAAACTTAGGATATTGTTTTTCAAAATAGCATAAGCAAACACGATAACCCTTTCTCTCCCAATAATTTTCACCGAAGTGAACAAAGAAAAAACCTCTCTTCTTTACCCACTCTTCCCAAAACCTCACTCTCTCTTTCCAATGGCTTCCATCCCCACACTTTCTCCATCCTTACCCAAACTCTTCCCTCACTCCACACCTCATTCCAACTCCAACCACTGCACTCTTCCTCCAACCTCTCTCTTCGGCACCAGGATCACCCTCCAACGCGCCACCTCATCATCATGTTCCCTCCCCAATACCAATTGCCGTGCCACGTCAGCAACGGTGTCGTTTAGCCTCCCCTCCCCGTAAGTTTCTCTCTCTGCCAACGCCCCTGAAACCTTCCCACGCTGATGGGTCTCTCGAATTTCCTTCTGGGTCGTCTCGCACTGCTGAAAGTTTCCACCTTTTTTTTTGTTTGCAGGAAACCCCTTTCTGACGCGCCAGAGAAAACCCCAAAGTGAGTTTGTTGTTGTTGTTGTTGTTGCTGCTGCTGCTGCTGCTTTTGTTGGCGTTTACCAGTGTGGTAATTGGTTGTGTGTGTTTATGTGTGTTGAGGGTTGTGTTTGGTTCAGGTGGTCGGCGAGGGCTATAAAATCGTATGCAATGGCAGAATTGGAGGCGAGGAAGATCAAGTTTCCCAACACGGGAACCGAGGCTATTCTGATGGGGATTTTGGTTGAAGGTTTGTTGCAATTGGTGTTTTTCAATTTCAGTTATAGCCATGAAAACTAGTGCTTCTATCTTTGAATGCATTTTGTTTAGATAAATTTTGGCTCCTACAGCTGCAATTTTGGACCCCATAAACGTTTAATTGCACGTTTAGTTCACTGCTAATAAGTTGTCATATGTGTGTTAGCAATGTTATATCTTTAATGATAAGATTTGTTATCACACAAAAACAGAATAAACTCTCGCATATGTTATCACTGGAAACACTTCAGCATTTTCTTTTAGCAATGAGATGATATATTAATGTTAGACCAAAATTGTTGAATTTTTCGGAGTACCAAATGTGCTCTTAGTTTTTTGTTAGGACCAAGATTGCACATAGAAGAAACTACGGAGATAAACAAGCGGATTTAAGCCTAAATCTTTTCACACTTACATAGGTGACAAAAAATAAGATGGTAAAATGAAAATTAAGTTGTTTTTGTAAAGCTGTATTCAACTTTACAAGAGAGGTTAAGTGATTTTTTTTTATAAATGTTTAGTGCATAAGTTGATTTAACTTACAAGAGAATTTATTTTACTTCTTAATTTCTTTTTCTCTTTAGTGCTTATGAAGAAAGTTAAGCATTGTGTTGCATGGGTATCAGTAAAGATGCAAATTATCTTTTTTGAATAGTCATTGGGGGTTAGAATTTATTTTTCTGTTTTATCCTTCCAAATGAGTTATGGGTTCAACAATAATATATCTCTAGACATACTCAAGTTTTCATTGAAGATAATCATTTACTTGTGGCTTCTCCCTCTATGTTTCATATTCATGGTTGTCTGTCATTATAACTTCAGATGCTGTGAAACCTAAACCAAATTTGCCTTTCAAAGTTTGGCACTAGAATCTACTTCGTTTCTTGTAGTTGAAATAAGTTTGGCACTAGATCCTGCCATTTGAATTCCTAAAGGTATTTTGCCTTCTTGAGCACTTAATCAATTTAAATGTTGCTCTGGCTTTGTGCCTTTTGTATACCCTTATGATGCACGGATACAATACAAATATCCAATACATGTCGTATGACTATTCGTCTAATCTTAAAGAAGATAGGATACAATATGTTAGCATGTGTTCAAAGTATATATTTATGAAAATATACAATTCACAAAATCATTATTATATATAAACCAAATGTATATACAAATAGTGAGAGTGAGATTTGCTTCTACCAACATTGCATGTTTTTTAATAAAGTGGTAATTAAATATCAAATCCTGAATATGATTTCATGGAATAAATCACATAAGTTATATATTTTATGTATGTGTAACTCGAGAATTCATAACAAGGGATTATTAGCTGTACCAATAAGCAAAAGTTCTAACTTCTAAGTACTCTTTATATGTATATTAAGCACTCTTTTATTCTTAATTGCTGACACTTTACAGATACCTTAAACCTTGGCACCGATGCATTGGCCTGATGAATGTATTGGTCCATCATAATCATTTTTGTTTTTTCTTTCAGGAACAAGTAGAGCTGCTAAATTCTTAAGAGCTAATGGAATTACACTTTTCAAAGTACGTGAAGAAACTTTAAATCTACTTGGCAAATCTGACTTGTATTATTTCAGCCCTGAACATCCTCCTCTGACTGAACCAGCCCAGTTAGCCCTTGAATGGGCTATTCAGGAGAAACTGAAATCAGGTAAGCATGGTTTTTACAAATGATCATAAGCTAGATTCATTGTTCCATTTGGGATTTTCGTTTTTCAAACATTTCCATTTGTTAGTTACTTATTGCATGTAATGAATCCATTGGTGCATTTGCGTTGCCAAGTAGAATGAAGCTGTGCCTCTTTTGATATAGAAAGATGCTGAAATATGAAAATTAATTTTAAATGAATTTGCAAACTGTTTAGGGACTAAAAACATGATTAACCTTAATGGTTGTATAACTTTGTGCCTCATCCTTGTCCAGTTTTGCTTGCCTAATGTATCTACAATATGACCTTGTGATGTTGCATTTCTACAGTGTTGATCTTGCTCTCTTATGATCTCACTCAATTTCTTGTGTATTTACTGAAATTATGTTATAAAATGTAGGTGAAGGAGGAGAAATAAACGTGACACATATGCTTCTAGGAATTTGGTCACAAAAAGAATCAGCAGGTCAAATAATTTTGGCTTCTCTGGGTTTCGATGATGAAAAAGCCAAAGAACTTTCCAAAACAGTAAGTCTCCTTTTTTTTGCTTTGGCTGGCTAACACCTTAATGTGTTAATGTACAAATACGGTTTCTGTGTTTGCAGATTGATGGAGATGTTGATTTGAGTTTCAAAAGGCAAACATAAAAAATTTCTTGTTCTAATGGTTGTTTCCAAACACTGTGTTGTACTCCATTTTGGAGATGATGCATTTCTTATTCTTTTTTAATTCATACAAGTTTTGTTGAGGTCAATTTTTAAGCAGTGTGTGATGGTGGAAAGGCAATCACACACTGTATCATCTCTGCCTCGTAACTTTTCACCCTTTTTGACTTCACATTGTATCTCTGTACAATTTTCCTAACAGCGTTCGTTATGAAATTAAACTTGTAATGAACCCTCGAAGTATCTTATATAATCTGTGAAAAAAATCATTGATTTGTTTCATGCTTAGCCAACAAGAAAGTAATCAGATGAGGTTCAATGATCCTCATCGATATGACAGAGAAATGATAGAAAGCATAAATCACCCATACTTTGGATGTAAAATTTTCTATGTAGATGCACATAAAAATTGTTGTTGTTGGTTAATCAATGTTGCTTAACTAAATCTACCATAGGAGCAAGTGAAGTGATATTGCAATATAAACGTAGTTGTTTAAGGAAAACAAATATTTTGAACAAGTGATAATGCTTCAAGTATTAATCTATGATCGAGTATGAAATTTATGAAATAAAGTTAAATGTTTGTTATAACAACTTTGATTTTTTAGAATATTTAAATATGTGGTATTATATGGTTTACAAAAGTTAGGATAAATAATTTATAAATTATGGATGATATAAGATTCATTTGAAATTTGAGAAATCGAACAAGTAAACATGTCCCCTTTTTTGTAAAGAGAATTTAATTTTTAAATTAAGTCGAGATATTATTTGGTTCTCTTTAATTCTCAATTTGTGAAATTTTGATTTCTGGTTGAGCACATTACAAGCTTTTATTTTGTTAAACATGTCATTGCGCATGGTAATACTGTTATCATTTAACGGTTCAGATGATATCAGATGTAAGCAAATCAATCATATAAATGCGTACATATCAAATTTAAAACTAATATATACACTAATGTCTATGTCTAAATATAAAGAATTATTCATATAAATACACATATCAAATTTAAATCTAATATACATGTTAATATCTATATATAAGGAATTGTTATGAATTTAAATTTTAAATTGAGTAAAACTGAAGAAGTCATTTTAGTGATTTTCTCTCAAAAAATTCAATAATAATTTTCAGTCCTCACATATATATTCTAAATTTATCATTTAAATGAAAACTTTTCAAATTGAAATAATTTTTTCATCAATTTTACTGTTTTATTATATTTAATTTGTTTGTTTATATTTAATGATTTTTTCTTCAATTACTGTTTTTCTAGATTTAATTATTTTTAATCATAAAATTACTTATAAAATAAATAAAAATTATTAATAGAATTATATAAATTATTGATATTAAATTTTGTAATCATAATAATTTTATAATCATAATAATTTTGTTATTTTTTATTATCATAACCTCATTTTCATATGCATAATATAATAAATATTATTATCACTATTTATAAAAATAATTATGTTTTTTACTTACATTTCATAATTTATAATAATATATAAAAATATTTTTTTTACATTTTATAATTCTAATTTTATATTTTATAATATAATTATTTGTTAAATTTTTAAAAAATTAACTTGTTACTTTCATTCTTATAAAAATATTTATCTTTATCAAAAATTATTATTATTTTTTTCATTCATTTTATTTTATTTTTAATAAATATAAATTTATTTTATGTATAAACTTGAAAAGCATGTGTAATAATTATACAATGTCACTAATTTTCTTTTCTTGTTAAATTCTTCAAAACTATTTTCCAGCCAAACTCAAATTCTTTTTCCCTCGCCGCGGAGAGTGAACTACACAGACAGATATCAGAGCGAGGGGACACAGAAACACCAGTCCCGCCGAACCTAAACCCTAATCGAGGGTTTAAGCTCCAACATAACCCAATCCTTTTTCTCTTTAACAGTTTCTGTTCCGGATTTCAATCTCGCGCGTCTACTTCAACCATGAGTTTCGCGGCGTACAAGATGATGCAGTGGTCCACTGGAATCGAGAATTGCGCCGCCGGCTTCCTCACGCACTCACGAGCCGACTCCGTTCCGCTACAGACCGACGACCTAGACACCGAGTGGCCCTCCCGCCCCAGCCGCGTCGGCCCCCTCCCCAACCTCGTCGTCACCGCCGCCAACGTCCTCGAGGTCTACGCCGTACGCATCCAAGAGGACCAGCCGAACAAGGCCGCCGACCCTCGTCGCGGCACTCTCCTCGATGGAATCGAGGGAGCCTCCCTTGAGCTCGTGTGCCACTACAGGTTTCGCCTCTTTCCGCTTATCTGTTCTGGAGTTTGAATTGTGCTTAGATTAGTTCATTTTTGAGAAATTATAATTGGCGATTATTTCCTCGAGACCATACATTTTTAAGCTGTGTAGGGTAGTGGTGTGAATTTGCAGCGGCGACCAACCAACGAGGTTGCATTCCCGTCGAGAGAGGTGCTCACTTAAGTGTTTGTTCACTTGTTCTGGAGTCTGCATTCTGATTATATTAGTTTATTTAAAGAAATAGTAAAAATAGCGATTACTCAGAAATGATCTGGACTAGGCATTTGAGCTGTGGTAGTTGTATGGACTTGCTGGAATTTAGAATGTTTAGTGCCAATAGTGGCTGGGTTGATTATAGGGTAAGGGGTTCATTTCTATAATGTGTCGAACAACTGACAAGGGTTCCGATTGCAATTGAGAGAGCTGCGCACATTTAGTGTTTTGTTCACTTGTTCTGGAGTCTGAATTGTGATTGGATTAGCTTATTTTAAAGAAATAGAAAATAGCGATTAGTTTCTTGGAAATGATCTGAACTAGACATTTGGACCATGATTGTTGCGTGATTTGCTAGAATTTCATGGGAGGGGTTAGTTCTCCTGACAACGTGGCAAACGAAGGTTTGATTTTCCATCGAGAGAGGTTTGTCACATAGAGTTTCTGACTGTACTCAAATATGGTTGTGTACATATATGAGAAATTAGAAAGAAAACTGTGGTCCATAAGATAGTTTTTGTTTTGTAGCTATTTTTTAGTTCTTGTTTGCAATTGATGGTACATTGTGGATTGAGTAGTGGTGATTTAGTATGTGATAATTTTATGTGATTGGTTAATGTTGCAGTGATGTAGATTTGGTTTGCAGCTTTGTTATTTTGCTGAATTTACTGTTGCAGTTAAGGGGAGAGGCTGTGAGGATTTAGTGGAATTCAGGGGTTGGGTCTTGTGGTAGCTATGACGTGGCAGATCGAAGTTTGAATTGCTCATGTTCACATTTAAAGTTCAACCCTGCTGCAAACAAGATTGTATGCAAAGCAGTACACCCACAATGTTATCGATATCAGAAAATATTGGGAACACCTAAAAGTCCTCTACAAAAATATATCAGGAGCCATAATAGATTACAGTAGAAGCATCACAGACAAAAGGAAAATACAGTATATGCATACAAATATGTTTGGGAACTCATCTTGATTAGAGATAAGACTAAATTGTAGTATATAAGTAGGTGTAAACCTCTCTTCACTAAGTCGCTTTTTTGTGAGATTGAATTACTCTTAAAGTCTACTTTCTTAAGATGGTATTAGAGCTATTCAAAGCCTATCCTATTCAAGTTTGTTGGGACTCATGTCACCTGCTATCGGGTTTTTCTCAGTTCCATGCTTGAGATGTCCAATTCTTGGTAAGAAGGGAGTGTGTTGGAGATGCCACATTGACTAGGAATAAGATCACACTATAATGTATAAGTGAGTGCAAAGCTCATTTACCATATTGGTTTTATAAGATTGAGTTAAACTTAAAGTTCATATTCTATGAATCTTATAAACAATTTATAGGGTTTGGGTTGGGTATAAGAATCCAAAACATTGATGAAAAACAAAATTAGGGTTTCTTTTGCCTTGGGTCTCGGTTGGGCTGACTCAAAGGTTTTTTTTTTCCTTATGATAGAGGTGTGGAGGTGTAGCTTGATTTCTGCAATGATAATTCTGCAATGCTCAAAGCAGCTGGTGTGCTGCTACAGAAAACCCGATTTGCCAACACTTTGTTATGATGGCAGGCAAAGAATCCACTGCTTACCACCATGGCCATTAATTGATAACACTGAGTATTCCTGTGATTAAATAAAAGGGTAGTGAACAAAAGAGCTTATATTTTTTCTGTTTTTTAAGTTCTCATAGCAATTGATAGGTATGTTGTGGATTGAGTAGTGGCAATAAAGTTGTGATAATTGTAAGTTTTTGGTTAATGGTGCTGGGATTTAGACTGGGATAATGTTCAGATTTGTCAGTTTGCTGAATTTTCTGATGGAGTTGAGTGTGGAGCATCTTATGCCGCAATATAAAAATCTAACCGGGGTGCTGATGCTGGAACATAAATGTGAAATTTGTAAATATTTATGTTTTCTTAAATATTGATTTGTAATTGATATGTACGTTAGTGGTCATCAAGTGGGTTTCCTTGATGGTACCGGATATTGAGTAGATTGCTTGCTCTTGCTCCTTTTAGCCATTGTTTTTACTGACAGACTCAAGTTTTACGTGAATTTAAAATGTGATGTTTGGAAAATTTATTTTATTTTATTTTCATTAAGTGTTGTATGGATTGGGTTAAGGGAATTTAGTTAGTGATAATCACATGGATTTCCTTGGTGATAATGGAAATGTTGGACATGACCGATCATTTGCTTCTTTAATCTATTGGATTTAGTGATTGATTTGGGCATCTTACCTGACACATGCTATTATACACATGATCCAGGTTGCATGGTAATATTGAAACCATGGCTGTGTTGAGCATTGGAGGTGGTGATGCTTCTAGGAAGAGAGACTCTATCATCTTAACTTTTGCAGATGCAAAGATTTCTGTTCTCGAGTATGATGATTCTATTCATGGACTTCGAACTAGGTGAGTGCATAGTTTAAACTAGCTTATCAACGACATATCTTTTTGTTTTGTTAAATTATGTTATTAATAATGTCATATTTGGCTCCATAATTCTGAGGACTAAAAGTGAAAAGAATCATTAGTGGAAGGAAAAAATTAGCCTTCAAATTTGTTAGGAGTTCCATTGAGAATAGATTTATCCAACTCTTTGTTATACTCTTACTATACACATTTTGTGCTACTTGTTTGATATTAAAATGGTTAGCTACTTAGTTGAATTGCGGGGTATCGTATTCTATTTGGAGTGTTATGAGTAGGTGTATGGACATTCTAGTTCAACATTTAGGTTGGAAGACTAGGTTGAATCCTCTCATCAAGATGCTTTCTGTATTAAACAGTTGTCATCAAAACCTCTCCATGTGGCCTGCTTATGGAAATGATTGGTATTGTGGTGAAAACTTTAACTATGTTCAGTCTAGGTTGGGGTGTTTTTGTTATGTTTGTTTTACTTCAAGGTGTAAAGAGAGAAATGTTTTTATTTTGACGATATTTGACTGCCGTGATATAAGTCTACCATTGTCTTTTCGAGGGATTGAATATGGTACAGGGCTTGGATAAAGCAAGTTGTTGCCATTTCTTTTTGTTTTGTTGTTTACGGACAGGGTGTTGAATATAACATAAAACAGTTAGTTCATTGACTTGTAGCATGCCAGTACTCATTTGAGAATCAGAATCCAAGTCATTTTACATCAAACTCATATCGCCTTGTGTAAAGGATTTAGTTTATGTCTTGTCTTTAACTCTTGTTTCTACTTCCTAGTTCTTTACATTGTTTTGAGGGTCCAGAGTGGCTTCATCTGAAAAGAGGAAGAGAACAATTTGCAAGGGGACCGGTGGTAAAGGTTGATCCTCAAGGCAGGTGTGGTGGAGCACTTATATATGATTTGCAAATGATAATACTAAAGGCCACTCAGGTTTTTCTCTTTCCCTTGTGAATTTAAACACTTTATTACATACTATTCCTTTTTTACCTGTTTATTAAAAAGAATCATTGTTCACTAGAAATAGAAGGGATAGCCTAAAATTCCCGGTCTCTTTTCATGTTATTAAAGGGAACTTGCTTGAAATATCCATTATCTTTTCTTGCATGTGCACTAGAAAGTAGGATTTGGGTTCAAGTTTTAGGGTGTTTAGTCATGCTGTTGCAGGTTTTGTTTTAAATTCCTCATATTTTCTCCAAACAGGGATAAACCTGTTTTGGTAAACCTGTTTTGAAAGTCCAAGGTTTCATCCAAGGCAACATCTTTAATTTGAATTGCAATTACATAAAAGGATCGATTCTAATGATTTGTTGTGGATTTGCAAACCATGCAAAGGCTACCCTTCATTGTGTTTTGTGCCTTGATTTGTTTTACATCAATGGGCTCTTAGGATTTGGTGGTATCACATATTCAATTTGCTGGATTCTGTCCTGTTATTATAACTAAATTTCAATTGTTTTCTTAATTCTCTTTCGATTCTTAGGTTGTTTAAAATCATTTCAAGGCTACAAATCAACCTTTAAGGGTTAACAATCTTTATCTGTTTTCGTCTATTTGGTGGGATTTCAATTACCTAAGCTGCAGTTGACCTATCCAGGAGTTCCTATGGGTGGTAATCTCTTGGTCCACACCTTTAGTAACTCTTAGAAAGTGAACTTTAAATTTAATTCAATCTCATAAAACTGACATATAAGATGAAGTTTGCACCCATTTTTATACATTAATTTGGCCATATCTTTTAATCAATGCAAGTTTTTCAACACACTCTCATACTGAGGACTGAATATCTTGAGTATGGAACTAAATATTTGTGGGTGGTCAGAAGCAGGTGACACAATGACTTAACAAATCTGGCTAAAATAAACTTTAAAACTATCCTGGAAAGTATATTTTAAGCCTAATTCTACCTCGCAAAACCAGTTAATAAGATTAGGTTTATACTCATTTATATACTATAATTTAGTCATATTTCTAGTTGATGTGGGATCTCCAACAAGAACATGTCATTTGAATGATGATCTAGTGGTTAGACCGTGTTAGTAGTTTTTATTGGATTAGGAATTAAGACAGCTAGGTACCATTGCAATGTTATACAAGTAGTGATCTGGTGCTTTTAATTAAAGAGAATGCCTTAATTTTTAGGATAGTGTTACATTAAGCCAGTGATTGTATTGTACGTGCATATTAATGCAGAAGAAGAATGGGATCCAATCTAGGGATTACCAGGTTACCTGATCTTTTGTTTAATAATTTTCAATCAAGTAACTGTGACGCAAACAACCTGTTGTAACCCAGCGTTGCATTCTGTAATCCACAAAACATTTAAAATCAACGTTGATTCATTTTGTTAGTTAATTTATCTTGAAAAAAATTCTTTATCTATTATATTTTTTATTGTTTTTAATCATTTTATTCTTGTATTGTTTTTTTTCAGGCTGGTTCTGGTTTAGTTGGGGACGACGATGCCTTGGGATTTTCAGGAGCAGTTGCTGCTCGAATCGAGTCATCTTATATGATAAACCTGCGTGACTTGGATATGAGGCATGTAAAAGATTTTACGTTTGTCCATGGTGCGTGAAGAGAATATTAATATTTATCATCTTGTCTCGATTATGTATTTATAAATTATAAAATAAAACTTCTAGCTCTTTGATGGAATCTATATTTAGTTTTGATAAAAAATGGATCAGTGTTGCTAATCGTAACATCAATATTATAAGTTTCTTTAAATGCATGGTATATTTCCTTTCTGATTTTGTCGTGTGGTGGAGGGAAGAAGAAAATTGGGTTTAATCCAAAGGGTGCAAAATTAAAGAAGAATGAAACCATCCTCGTTAAAGATATCTCCCTATATCAGCAGCAATAAGTATGTATGAATCACTAGAAGGGACATGAATCACATTAAATCCACAAGAAAGTTACTGGCTCCAGTTGATGAACCATTCTGCAAATTTATTTCCCTCACAGTGAAATAGAACTCGTAACTTTAATATAGCCATAATAAATGTTAGAAGAAAAAAGGATTGTCTTTGTAAGTGAACCCTGCCTTAGTGAAACATACAAAGAAATTATTCCTGTAAGTTTGAAATAACAAGGCCTGCTTATGCACAGTAACAAGGCCTACTTATGAACCCTGCCTCAGCCAAACAAGGCATAATGGATTTGCACATTAATTCTTTAGTTATAAACTAATAACCATTTTATTTTCTATATGCATGTATTTAATTCATTCATACACCGATGGAAGAGACAGACTTACTTTGTTATTATAATACATGGTTCAAATGTATAAATAAACATTTTTTGGCGTTTGTGCACAATAAATATTGACTATTGGTTTGATTAAAATGACATGTTTCTTAAATTTATTTTCTGTTTGCTTATTTGGTAGCCCTCTTTTATAATTTGAATAATTAGTTGTGTTGTTTCTGGATCAAAAACTGAATTAACTAATTTAAAATAATTTACAATAATCATTTAAAAATAAAAATACAATGGATTTTGGTTCTGGTGCTTTATTGTATTACTTGTGTATCTATTTTCTTTGCATGAAAAGATAGTAATATGCATAAGTTTGTGTTAATTTTTACTTAACAAGTATTGATTTAATGTGTCATACAGGCTACATTGAACCTGTAATGGTTATTTTACATGAACGTGAACTCACTTGGGCTGGGCGTGTCTCATGGAAGCATCATACTTGCATGATATCAGCACTTAGTATCAGTACAACCTTAAAGCAGCATCCACTTATTTGGTCAGCTGTTGTAAGTTCAACGTAGATGCCTAGATGGCACTTCAATGTGATTTTAAAAACTGACAATAGCAGAAATAAAAGATTTTTACCCTCCGAAGTTCAATATCTTAGATAAGCAGGAGTATTTAAGATATGACTTGTTTACTGACCTCGTTATTGGTGTTTGCTATGTATTTCTTTTTTATTTAGAATGCTCTTTTCATTATATAAATTTTGGTTTTGTTTGTACTTAACTTGCAGCCAAACAAAATTAGTGTAACTAATGGTGTCTGTTATATTGTTTAAACAATTTTAGTTTTGTTGTTGCTTAACATGTAGGCTAACAAAAGTGAATGTGAGTAATGGTGTCTATTATATTGACATTTTTTTTAACAATTTACCATCTCTTCCAATGTGAGATCTCTTTCGTAAATGATTAATCAATGTGCCCATGTACTCCTTATGGTTTGAGTAATATTTCCTCATGGAAATCATATGTATTTTAAAGTCCAGCATCTTTTGACTTCTGCTGATTTTCGCTCCTCTTTTTTACACACTAAACTGTTTTTGTAAATTTTTCTGTTGTATTAATTTTGACAGAATCTCCCCCATGATGCATACAAACTTCTTGCTGTGCCCTCACCAATAGGTGGTGTTCTTGTAATAGGTGCTAACACTGTTCATTATCACAGTCAGGTAAACGAGTTGCATAGGCATATTTAATTGTAGTTTTGCGGGTGTTTGTATTTTTGCATTTTATTGTTTTTGGTTTGCACTATACAGGGAATAATCTAATTATATAGGTTGTTTTTGCAGTCTGCTTCTTGTTCATTGGCCTTGAACAGCTATGCTGTTTCACCTGACAATAGGTGGTGATTCTTTCTCTGTCATATACTCTTCATTTAAAAGGAAACAACATTCTTAGCGTTAGTTTTTACAATTATTTGACATTACCCTCATTTTTCATACTGTCATTTGACATCCTCGTATGCACATTGACTAATTTCCTCGACTTGTATTTGGATGTTAGCTTTTATAACCCCAATTCCCTTCTGTATTTCCAGTCAAGAGATGCCGAGATCAAGTTTTAACGTGGAGCTTGATTCTGCCAATGCAACTTGGTTGTTGAGCGATGTGGCCTTGCTGTCTACAAAAACTGGCGAACTGCTATTGCTTACACTTGTTTATGATGGAAGGTATGCTAATTTTTCATTTTATCTCCCTCATTCACATTCTTTATGTTGTGAGTCTTATGTTCATTTTAGCTGATTAGGACCTAGATGTGTAGATTGATAGTACTCTCCAACTGACTTATAACAGGAATGTATCATTTTTCTTGCATAAAAGAATCTTACGAGTCTTTCATAGTTCTGTAGTCTATTCCTCTACTTGCATATGTCACATTCTTTATGTTGTGGGTCATATGTTCATTTTAAGCTGATTAGGAGGTAGATGTGTAGATTGAAAGTACACTCTAACCGACTTACACAGTGTTTGCTTCCGCTTCATTACTGTTGAAGTGGATGGATATGCAAGTGTCCTGCATGTTTGGTTTAGTTGATTTGAGAGGATTTGTGGGAGAGGCGGGATGGGTAGGGATTCAAATCCTTTCATAGCTGAAGAGATCCATTATGATTTAGTGTATGCACAACATTTTTTTCTTTTATTGGCAAATGTTAGTTGTTAGTATTATGTTAATGGAGGAGTTGAACCCACAACCTCTTCCACTCTCTCTTCTAACTTTACTGCCAAGCCAACTTTATAACTCCTAAGTGTTAGTGGGGGGAGTTGAACCAACAATCTCTTCCACCTTCCTTCCAACTTTTGCCACTATGCCAACCTTATATATAACATTACTAAATTGGCCATGCTTTTGTTTTAAATCACGCCTAATGACCCTTGCATGATGCTGTTAAGGTTGCGCTATTGTGAGAGGTGAGAATATGTTGTGCAACCATTAGAATCGATTACATAAACGTGGGAATCGATTATACAGCAGGGAACCAATTTTATGGAGTTTAGAATCGATTCTTTGGCCTTAGAACCAATTATGTTTATTGCGAAACCGATTCAATGCATTATTTTGTCATGTGGAGGGTGGTGTGGGCGCTGGTGTGATGGCTGGTGGTGGCTGTTGTGGTGGTGGTGGTTGTAGTGCTCGTGGGTAGTGCTGTTGACGTTGAACAGTTGTGTGATGGTTCTGTTGGAGCTTGTGTGGTGGTTGGTTGTGTGGGGATGGTGCTTCCTTGCTTGCCCAGGAGGTGCCCTATTTCCTATGTTGTGATGGTTGGTGGGCTGAGCAGCAGCTCCTGTGAAAGAAGAAGCTGCTATAATAATAAAAGAATAATAATAATATTAGATTTTATTTTAAATTAATTTTAACTAATTAGATTTTATTTTATATTAATTTTAATTGCAAGGACAATGGTGTAATATTACATTTTAATCTATTAAAACATTTTTTTTTATCTATCACATCTATCAAATCATTCACAAACTTTCCCTTCAAATCTCTTCACTTTGACCTCTCTATTCCTTAAAACAAACAACACCATAATCCCTTCTCTATCCCCTCAAATTCATCCATTCACTTTACCTCAAATTCATCCATTCACTCAAACACAACTTTGCATAAAAGAGAATCTTACCATTCTTTTAGTGTTTTTGTGGTCTATCCTTTTTTTTTTCATGCTATCGTCTCATGCTTCTTTTTTGAAAGTGGAAGGTGTTTCTGTACCCAAAAGATTTTATTTATTTTTTTATCAAAGAAAGAAAAAATAAGTTTTTAAATTCGTGATCTATAGTAGATTGGTAGATGGAAATCATTTTGAAGAGTTATAGACTAGACAGCGTGATTGAAGATAAAAAAGGAGTTGATGCATTATCCCCTCTTCCATCTGTTGTTGCATTTTCATGCGCCCTAGGCATTACTAAACACAATTATCGTATAATCTCCTCTGTACATAAATCAACAATTATTGTTTTTCATTCAGGGTTGTACAGAGACTTGATCTTTCCAAGTCAAAAGCTTCAGTTCTGTCATCTGTAAGTTTGAAAATTCTACACCTGTTGTGTTAATGTTGTTATAGATTCAAATCTAACATTTTCAGATTAATTTTCTCATTGACCAGCTTTTCTAATATTTGCATTATTATATAAGGGTATTACGACCATTGGGAATTGTCTGTTTTTTCTCGCCAGTCGGTTAGGGGATAGTATGTTGGTGCAATTTTCTTGTGGATCTGGTGGTTCAATGTTGTCATCCAATTTAAAAGAAGAGGTAATGGAGGAGGTTTGTGTTTTGGTTCTATGAATATTTCTAGCAAGCCTGCTGTCATCTTTTTTCATTACTTCTGCGTTCTCTATCACTAAGGTAATTTATAACATATTCCCTTTCAACTTTGTAGGTTGGTGATATTGAAGTGGATGCTCCATCAAAGAGATTGCGGAGGTCACCTTCTGATACTTTGCAAGACATGGTTAGTGGTGAAGAGCTCTCCTTGTATGGGTCTGCTCCAAATAGAACAGAATCAGCTCAGGTAGTGTGTCGATATGGATAGAGGAAAAGTCTCATGAGATTTAGTGGGCATCTTAACGTCTTTTAGTTGTTTATAGATGCATTCGTTGTTGTCTTTTCTGTGGTATTTTCTGAATTTCTTTTGCATATTAAATTTGCTGAACTACTTAAATAATTATATTTTTGCTGCAGAAGTCCTTCTCGTTTGCTGTGAGGGATTCATTGATTAATGTTGGTCCTTTGAAAGATTTCTCATATGGTTTAAGAATAAACGCTGATGCAAATGCTACAGGGATAGCCAAACAGAGTAACTATGAATTGGTTAGTAAATTTTGTGTTACTCGTTTTAATCCAGGCTCTATTACTTTTTACTTAGACAGGGAAACAGGTCGGGGAGTGAAAGAAGTTTTTGTAGCACCTTCCTGTATAATAGTAGTATTCCATAGAGTTTGTTTACATTATGCTTGTCTTAGTTTAATTCCTCTCAATGATTTTTAACTTACATATATTGAGCCACTATGCAGGTGTGCTGTTCTGGTCATGGAAAGAATGGTTCTTTGTGTGTTCTGCGGCAATCGATTCGTCCAGAAGTGATTACTGAGGTTTGTCCATGGTTTTCGTTGTTGGGACATGTTTTAATATATGAAATATGTTTATGATATAATTTTTAAGTTTTTCTTTATGTCAATGAACAAAACTTCTGAAACTTTAATTTTTTTATACTTTATCATTATAATTACAGAATAAGTCCATTATTATCAGATACATCAAACATTTAATATACTAATGCTACTTCCACCCATCTAGTTGTTTGTTTAACAATTTGTTGAATGCTCTAAAAAGAATCTAATAAATTATGAATCAATTTCTGATTGACAAGCTTGCAAATGGTATTCAACATTCATACGTTTTTTTTTGTGTGTAATGCATACTTTCAGGTTGAACTTCCTGGTTGCAAAGGAATTTGGACTGTGTATCATAAGAGCACACGCTCTCATAATACCGATTCTTCTAAGCTGGCTGATGATGATGATGAGTATCATGCCTATCTTATTATTAGTTTGGAGGCTCGTACAATGGTAAATACAGTATTTAGTTTTAGAAGAATAAGCTATGGCTAAAGTCTAATACGTTTTGATTTTAATGTTTACTTGTCGATTGACTTTGTAGTCAAATCATTTGGGAGTGCGGAATTTAAGTATTACATCAGTGCCTAATCAAAATGGTAGGTAGGTTAAATCAAGCTCCGAATATGGATATATAATTGGGAATCACATGACATTAGTAATGGTTCCTATAATACAACATTTCAGAGATAGTTCTATACGAGTATGTGTATATACGTGATGTCAAGTATTTTATAAACTTGTATTATAACTTATTTCTATACTTCCTTTGATTTTTTTCTTTTTTTTTATATTTTTATTGTTAATTTTCTTAATTGGAAATTGAAGACTGGTGCTCATGAGCTGACTTATTGGTCTCTACTATGCAAGCAATGTGGGCATCTAATTACAGTGTCTATAATCATCGCTGAGTTTTATCCACTCAACCTTCATGTCTTTGTCATGTCTACTTTTGTCTCTGTTGGCCGAGTGGCAAATCAGCTTTCTTCATCCTTTGCATTTTGGGAAGCAGGGCAGATTAAGGGTGTGTTCTTTTGAGGGGATGGATATGGGGGAGAGTGTGAAGATAGATTTGTATAGATTTTGGTGGATGAATTTTTGTATTTTTTTGAGTGGATTTAGAGAGTAAAGTGAGTGGATTTGGAGATTAGTTTTATGGGAGTTAGTGAGAGATTTGATTGATGTGATAGATAAAATTAATTGTAAAAATAGATAGAATTAAAAAATTACCAAAATACCCTTGATGAAAAAAGAGAATGATTTTGTAATTTGATGTTATAAAAATAATTATAATTAATTAATACAAATTAAAAAAATTTTAAAATTGTATAAAATTTTAAAATAAAAAAAATTAAATTTTTATGAATGTAAAAAAATTTATCCAATTAAATTAAAAAAAAATTATACAAAGTTATATAAAAAAAGTTAAAAAAAAGTAAAAAAAAAGTTAAAAAAAAACACACACGACACCGGTGTCAGTCCCTTTATAACCGAGGCACTGGTTACGTAACCGGTGCCATCACTCACACACACTTACAACATCGGTTAGCTAACCGGTGCATATCACCACCCCACCACGCGCTGCAACAACAACCACCGCCAACCACTGCCACCCTTCATCCTCTTCCTCGACCACCACACCAAACCACCTCATCTTCTTCCCCCTCCATGGACTCAACAATCACACACACCATAACTCACCTCTCAAAAACCATATCTCACCTCTGAAAACACCACTGTGCCAGACCACCATTCAGAATGACACTAGTGCTTCCATTTTAAACTCATCTTCCAAAATTAAACAATATACGACAGAATCTGGCAGGAAATATTGGTCAGGAATCTCGGTAGAGAGGAAGGAATCTGGCAGAGAGGAAGGAATCTGGCAGCAGATGCAGGTGCTTTACATGGAATAAATAGAAAGGGTATTTTCGTCATCTGATAACCATTCCACACTATCTTCGCAGTTTTGAGGGGATGGATTAATCCATCCATCCCCCAAATACGCACTTGTATATCCCGTCAAATCATCGAAAGTGAACGAGGTAGATGACCAAAATCTGCGCTCTCAAATCTGATTCAACAGTGCAATTCCTTCATACGAACACTGCGTAAGGGTCAACTATTTAACTCTTGAAAATTTGGGTTTCTTTAGTGAACTAAGTTTTGCAAGATTGGGAACCAGAAGTCCACTTGTTTGTAGAAAGTTTAGTTTGCTGGCAATGGAGAGGCATTTAATTGGACTGCCAATGAAATTCGGGTTTTGACATTTATATAGTAAATAAGGGAAAACTCAATCACAGGCATGACCAAATACCTAATTTATGGATAATAAAAGAAAATTAAGTAAAACAATCCTTTGTTTGATTCCAGGGGATGTCAAGCTTCAACATCATTTTTAACTTAAAAAGTTGGCTAGACTGAGGCTTTATTCTTTCTTCAAAGCTCATCCGCCCCCTGATGTGTTATCCGTTATTACAAAATTAAATCATAATAGTTTGTCATGGTTTACATAACGAAGTTACTTGTGTTTTCTTGGCCAATTTTTAACAGGTACTAGAAACAGCCGATCTTCTGAGTGAGGTTACTGAAAGTGTGGACTATTATGTTCAAGGAAAAACACTTGCTGCGGGAAATTTATTTGGAAGGTGGGTCTTTATTGGCTGGTTATTGATGTTTCTGTAAGAATAAAATTAGAAGATGGGTTATAATTTTACTTTGTTAGTAGATTTTTACCATTTGACTGGGATTATTGATTTCATATTGCATGGAGCCATGAACTGTTATCACTTGCTGGTGAAATGGAAAGTGTGTTCTATGTACCTTTATTTCCCTTTTAATTTTCATCTAGTCCAATGTCTGTCACAATTTTCCATAATTATAGAAATACAACTAATGCTGTCCCAGTTTTTATTCATAGGCGTCGAGTTATCCAAGTGTATGAACGTGGTGCTCGAATTCTAGATGGTTCTTTTATGACCCAAGATGTAACCTTTGGAGCTTCAAATTCAGAATCTGGTTCTGCTTCTGAGAGTGCTGTAGCACTTTCTGTTTCTATAGCTGATCCATTTGTCTTACTCAGAATGAGTGATGGAAGTGTTCGTCTTCTGATTGGAGGTAAACTTTTGGTTAGTTATTTTCCTTCTAACAAATTATATAAATTTCCACTTTCATAGCTCTCATAAGCTTTGTCCTCTTTGTCTATTATATGCTTGCGTTACTTGTGCTGCTTGTTACTTGTGCTGCTTGTTTTCACTATTTTGGAACCTACAAACATGGATTGAGTTACATGGTGCAGGCATCTAAAATGCTATTTAGCTTTGTTTTCCCCTCTTTTTGTGATGCCTTTTTGTCCTTGTCATTTCAATTTACAGATCCTATTACCTGCACAATTTCTGTCACTTCACCAGCTTCATTCGAGAGCACCAAGGGATCAGTTTCTTCATGCACACTGTACCATGATAAAGGACCTGAGCCTTGGCTGAGGAAGACTAGTACTGATGCGTGGCTTTCAACTGGTGTTGGTGAGGCTATTGATGGTACTGATGGTGCTGCTCAGGACCATGGGGATATTTATTGTGTAGTTTGTTTTGATAATGGCAACCTTGAAATATTTGATGTGCCCAATTTCAATTGTGTCTTTTCTGTGGAAAATTTCATGTCTGGAAAGAGCCATCTTGTTGATGCTCTGATGAAAGAAGTACTAAAAGATTCTAAAATGGGGGATAGAGATGGAGTGGTCAGCCAAGGGAGGAAGGAAAATGTACCAGATATGAAGGTTGAAGAGTTGGCTATACAGAGATGGTCTGGGCAACATAGCCGTCCATTTCTTTTTGGGATTTTGAGTGATGGAACTATTCTTTGTTACCATGCTTATCTTTATGAAAGTCCAGATGGTACTTCTAAAGTTGAGGATTCAGCATCAGCGGGAGGATCCGTTGGCCTTGGCACTACCAATGTTTCCAGGCTTAGAAATTTGAGATTTGTTCGTGTGCCCTTGGATGCATATGCTAGGGAGGAGACATCTAATGGATCACCTCGTCAACAAATTACTATTTTTAAGAATATTGGTAATTATCAAGGATTCTTCCTGTCTGGGTCAAGACCAGCTTGGGTCATGGTGTTGAGGGAACGACTTCGTGTTCATCCACAGGTCTGAACAAATCCATCATTATCTAATTATATCCATTTAGTGTTTGTGGTATAATTTCTTTCTAGATTTGTTGGGGATACCTATAACTTTTTACATGGCTCTTCTTTGTAATGAGTATGTTCAATGAAGTTGGACAAGGCTGTGACAATAAATTAGCTGCTCTTAATTTAATAGGCTTTTTAGTAGGCTCCACTACCGATTGCATTTACCAACTGATTGGTCTGCATATTATGTTTGAACCCTCATGGGTTGGCTGTACATTGGATGACTGCATTTTTTTTGCTTGATTTGACTACCTAAATGTAAATTATAATTCTTTTTGATAATACTTTTTTATACAGAAGAAATTTGAAAAATTATCTTACTGTTGTCTTCTATGCAGCTATGTGATGGGTCTATTGTTGCTTTTACTGTACTTCACAACGTGAACTGCAATCATGGACTTATATATGTTACATCACAGGTAAAGGATGATACTTTGCTTTTATGGATAAATTATCACAAACTAGATATATACTTGTGGCTAACGTTTTTTTTATCTACTCTATAGGGTGTTTTGAAGATATGCCAGCTGCCTTCTGGTTCAAACTATGACAGCTACTGGCCTGTACAAAAAGTTAGCTTTCTACAGCTCAAAATATAAATTCTAGATTTTCTACCTGATTTGGTTGGATCTTTTCTAATTTGTGATATCATTCTTAGATTCCACTAAAAGCCACTCCACACCAAGTAACATATTTTGCTGAGAAGAATTTATATCCACTTATTGTCTCGTTTCCTGTAAGTACATCTATCTTTTTTAATTTGCTTGAAATGCTCAAGAACATAGTTTTTAGGCTTACAAGGTCATATAATTCTTACTATTTTAATAACAATTTCAAGCATTTTTTGTGGTTGGAGTCTTAGACTTGAGTATTCGTCAAAATTTGGATCAGCTTATTTTCAAACTTTTATTTCTTGCAGCTTATGAAAAATCTTGACACAATGTAATTATTTTTCTAATAAGCTTAAACAAGATGTCAAATATTTTTCATAATCTAAGTACTTGTAGTCACTTACACGCAGTACATCAAGCTGTTTTATACTTTTAAGCTAAGAATTAGATTGCATAGACTAATCCTGCTTATGAAGTTTCTTCTTCCATTAGCTTGTGTTCTGATTAGTAATTATATTCTATCTTATCCGTGTATTTCTTATTATCCAATAAAAAATATATGTAGGTTTTTCTTACGACGTAATATCCAGTCGCTAATTTGTCAATTTTAAGTAATTTAGCTTATTTGTGCATTCAATATTTGGAACTAAAAATTGATGGTTTTTATATTTTTTTTGGCCTAGTGCTAAGCATTTTTTTCCTACTCCATTAATTGAATTGTTCTGTTGTTTATTATTGTAATAATTAGAAGCAGCAATTTTATTGATTGCGTTTTAGTTTTTAGTCACAGATTTTTTATTCAGAAAGTGATGCTACATTTTAATCATTCTCATCAGGTTCTTAAACCACTAAATCAAGTTATTTCTTTGGTTGACCAAGATGTCAACCATCAGAGTGAGGGTCAGAATATGAATTCTGATGAGCAAAACCGCTTTTATCCTATTGATGAATTTGAGGTTCGAATTATGGAACCAGAAAAGTCTGGTGGCCCTTGGCAAACAAAAGCAACAATACCTATGCAAAGTTCTGAAAATGCCCTCACTGTGAGGATGGTTACCCTGCTGGTAATGTTTTTTTCTTCACTTTTGAAAATGAGATGCTGATAGCGGCTGATCCTTATAAATTTCTCTGAAATCTATCTTTGTTGTAGAATACAACCTCAAAAGAAAATGAAACACTTTTAGCCATTGGGACTGCTTATGTGCAAGGAGAGGATGTTGCTGCAAGAGGACGCATCCTCCTGTTTTCTTTGGGGAAAAATACTGATAATCCACAATCTCTGGTATCCACAAGCCCTTCACTCTAAATTTGGGTGATGCCTTTATTTGGACACTGTCATGGATATTCATCTTCTTTACAGGTTTCAGAGGTGTATTCTAAGGAATTAAAAGGTGCTATATCTGCCTTGGCCTCACTTCAGGGCCATCTATTAATAGCGTCTGGTCCAAAAATTATTCTGCACAAGTGGAATGGCACTGAGTTGAATGGTATTGCATTTTTTGATGCACCACCATTACATGTTGTGAGCTTAAATATTGTGAGTGATTGTTCCTTAAATCTTTTACTATGATGAATAAATGTCCATTAGAAAACATATTTAGTTTGGTTACGCAGTTGTGTCTTTAATGTTCTGAAGTTTCTGTTATTGAATTAAAATTTGTTGGTTGGGTCAAATTAGTAGTGTTTTCTATGTTGTTTTCAAGAGCAATAATATTTCATTGTGATGCTTGATATGATAGAGTTTTGAAATGTGACAGAGGAACAAATAACATGAGAAATACAGATGAGTGTATGCTATCGAGCTTTTTATTTTCCCATGTCTTGATTAGTGGTTGTCGTCATTTTGGTAGGTAAAGAACTTCATCCTTATTGGCGACATCCATAAAAGCATATACTTTCTCAGTTGGAAAGAGCAGGGTGCTCAATTGAGTTTATTAGCCAAGGATTTTGCTTCTCTCGATTGTTTTGCGACAGAATTTTTGATTGATGGAAGTACTCTTAGTCTCATGGTTTCAGATGATAAAAAAAATATCCAGGTTTGTCTTACGATTGAATAGTAATTTACTTTTTTCATTTTTTGTGATGTGCATTTACACTTTTGAAAGTTTTCTAGTGCAAATAAAAGGAAGTTCTTCTAATTAAAATTTTTTTCTCGAACATAATATGAAGAATAATAACATGCATATTGGTTTTTTTGACTTGTGTCTAGGAATTCTTTTAGTCTTTATGGACCCTTAGCAGTTTAATTTCCATAGGAAGGTTCGTCTTGACTAAAGACTTAGCTCTCTTTGTAATTAGGGTTTTGCCCCTGTTTAGTCTCTAGTCAAGATGCTTCCAAAGCAGAGACAGAAAATTGTTTATCAGAGAGAAAATTTTACAGTCTTTAGTGGAGATGCACCATCCAATGGACCATAGTAAAATGAACAGTCCCGAATACTAACAGGCATCAAACCTACTATTCCCCAAATTGCAAGATGAATCTTTAATATGAATTTTCTATCTATGATAAACAATTTTGCCTGTTAAAATACAAACTTGTTAAATCTACAATGACCATATACTGTTTTGCGAGGGTCCAACCTCAACAGTGATATGGTTTGACTGTATTTGATCTTAGAAACAACTAGAATCGAATTAGAGTACCCTATAGGCTGTCGCTAGCAATGTTCCGTCAAGGTAGTTTTGTTTCCTGATTCACCATTTAGAAGAATTCACTAAGGGTAGCTTAACCTGAAAATTTTCCTTCCCCTCAGTTCTTTCCTTATTTATATCTTTGTGTTTAGTTTTGTTTTATTATCTTGTCCTTCCCTTGACATAAGTCCTTTGAAATGTATGATGCACAGATTTTTTACTATGCGCCAAAGATGTCCGAGAGTTGGAAAGGACAGAAGCTTCTTTCAAGAGCTGAATTTCATGTTGGTGCTCATGTGACTAAATTCTTAAGATTGCAAATGCTATCCACTTCAGATAGAGCTGGTTCAGCTCCAGGCTCAGATAAAACCAATCGTTTTGCGTTATTATTTGGGACCCTGGATGGCAGTATTGGCTGCATTGCCCCGCTTGATGAAATCACATTTCGTAGACTGCAGTCTTTGCAGAGAAAGCTTGTTGATGCTGTAGCCCATGTTGCTGGCCTGAACCCCAGAGCTTTCAGACAATTTCAGTCAAATGGAAAGGCTCATAAGCCTGGCCCTGACAGTATAGTTGACTGCGAGCTGCTATGCCAGTAAGTTCATTCTTCAGCCAGTATTACTGTACGGGGGGTTGAAAAATGGATATTAAACTGAGTCTGCGTAAGAATTAAATATAAAGGCTGTTGGTTATTCTATAAATGTTGAAGAATTGTGATTTGCATCCACCAATTAATGGCCCTATAAAATGCATAAATCTTGAGTGTTTCCAAAATGAAATGGAATAAATAGGGGGATAATAAACCAAAGTAACAGTGCAAGACAATCTAGGTAAATTTGTTCACTTGCTTAGTCTTTCTATGGGCTATTAAGGTGAAAAGCTATACCTTATACTTACAGACGTTACCTGTTTCAGATGTTTACATTTGTCTCTTCATATTTCATTATATGCTGCTTCTGTGTTACAGTTATGAAATGCTTCCATTGGAGGAACAGCTTGAAATTGCTCATCAGGTTGGGACAACTCGATCACAAATTCTCTCAAATCTAAGTGATCTGTCTCTTGGAACAAGCTTCTTGTAAGCTCGGTCATCTTTTGTAGATCAAGGGACAGTGCTGCCATATTTTCCCATGCTGTTAGCATCTGTTTATTTTGATTCGATCAGGCCTTGTTATCGAGAAATGCTTTACTATGTCGAAGGCTCGGGTAAGTCATTAGATCATGTAGCCTAATTCTCTTACTGCCGTTGGAAACAATGAAAGCAGACAGTATTAGGATAGTGATATCCATAATTGATTCCAATGGATGTTTTATATTCTGTATTCTGTACATCAAAGGTCAATTTGCCATGTGCCTCATGCATGTCCTTTAATTATAGTTATGTAGACCTTGTAGTAGTAGGAGAGTCTGTTTTATTTCCTAACGGACGAGGTCGATGTAAAATGGATTTTGTTCTCCTAAAGAAACAAGTAGGAAACATAACCCCACTATAGAGGCATATATTGTTCTGTATGTCAGCATTCAGAGTTCTCTGTAATATGTAATTATTGGTATTATTATTTTTCACTCCATAATATGACGTATTAGTTGCAATTGATATTTTAATCTGTCATGGCTGTTAAGAGATATGGAGTTGGTTTAGTGTAGAAGTTGAAGGAGAGAAAGATTAGTCGTGAGTTTGAATTCTTATGTTAACAATAACTAACATATTAATTACTAACATAATAATAACTAGCATTTGTAGATAAGACAAGTTGTCATGTGCATCTGTTGTGGATCAGTCATGATACATGGGTGTATCCACTGATATTTTAAAAATAGTTCTCTGTTTTGAAAATGAGAATTAGACTATCATCATAATTAACAATATTGGGAACATTAAGAATGATAATAAATTGACCAAATTATACTTCTATGCTTGGTTGTAAATTGTCTTTGCAACCATAATTTAAGGGTGCAATCTCGGACATTACAATCGTGATTGTAATTACATTTGTCTGCAAATTTACCTATTGCATCAAAATCCCCCTTATAACAGTAATTTAAATCTTGCTTCCTTGAAGTATAAAATGGAATCTAAATGTACTACCCTATCTGCCAATATCTTATCTAAGGTTAAGATTAATCCTTGGAACAAAAGCCAGTGGCTGCTGAAAAGTTAGCATTCATTTCATGCTCCTCACCTGACCGGAAAAAGCAAAAAAAGAATGATTGGATGCCACCAATTATGTCCACTACTAGGAAGACGAATGCTGAATCTCTTTGGGGCCTCAATTACAAATCACCGAATGATGTGTTTCGGCAAGATTCAATGATTCCATTAGCGAACTTTTATGACCGGATACTATACCTCACAATGTATAACCTCTTATAATCACTTAATAAGCTGTTTTCATCTCTTTTGCATTACATCAGTCGTTTTCTTACACACTTTTCAACATTTTCCCTTATCTATAGTAACCATGGACATTGAAATAACACCATTTCAAGTTAGAAGTTTGCAGTTATTGATGGTTCTCCGGAAAGTTTTCCTTTTGTTACTGACTCTAAGGTTTACTGTTTATACACTTTTATCAATTTATCCTTTTTGTGTTATTTTTTTTATCTGATGTCTTTGTTTTTGTTATTATATCATGTCTTCTAAAACTCAAGCTTAATAGCTACTACCATTGTTACCCCTATTCTCTACTCCCATCTATGATACCTCAAAATTCAAGTTACCATTTTCGTCATTTCAATTTGGTATACATGGTACAGCTCAGCGAATCAATTACCTATGTTTTGCTTCTTTAGCTAGCTATAAAAATCTGCTACTTACCAAAATGAGTTAAAAGATAACTGATACCTATGATCTGGTTCTATTGATCCAATTATGACTGCACGTGTAACACAACACATAAATGCGAACCACGTAAACCTGCTTTACAAATGCTCTGTTTAGATGCGTTGAAGCCGTTAACCTAATTAAAGTTGAAAGTGAAAGTGGGAAGGAGTTAACTCCACATGTCTAGTATTAATCAAATCAGCATGGTGATGAAGTTCAACTCAAGTTGACAACTCTTCCCATTTGTTGGTAAATTCTTTGTCGGTATTATCCATTTGTCGATCAACTTTTCTTTAGTATTGCTGCTATTTTCATACACCATTCCTTCAACACGCAAGTGATAGTGAGTTAGGCAGCTTCGGATTGCAATTGCGTAAATCCCATGACAAATTCCTACTCATTCTACACATTCACATCACACGTGATCTTTTCAGATTCTACTCCTTTTTTCTCCACTTAATTATTCAATACTTACACTAACTTATAAAATGATGTTTTGGTATAAATAATGATGTAAGTTTATGCTGAATACAACAATATTTACAAATTTTGTATCGACTAAAAATAAGACAAATTTATAATATACAAGTAGTGTAAATTCACCTTACAAAACGGTTTGATAGAGTTAAATTAGATTTAAAATACTTAATATGATATTAGAGTTATCTGATACCTATCCTAACCAGATTTGTTCTTTGTTGGATATATCGTGTCATTATTATTGGATCGTTACTGAATCACTCATTAATATCTAATTTTATGTTTGAGATATATATGCCCTTAGCGTGAAGGAGTTATATTTAAAGTTACACATCAACTAAAAATAAGACAATTTATAATACATAACTGAATCTGACTTTACAAACAAATTTTATAGAATTGAGTTAAATTTCAAGTTTACAACAATAATATACATTTCTTTTGTGATGAATATATTATTTTATAATGTACTATAGCTTAACAGACGATATCTATATTAGCATTAGTGAGGATTAATATAAGAAATTGACTAATTTTAACATAAGGAGAAACCTAACAATTAGTGAGGATTAATATTAGTGGTGAATTCACAACTATTATTTTTATCATTCTTTAACATAAATTGGTGAATGAAGTAACTTTAAATCAAATGTGTTGGAGAGTATACGTTTGGTGAAACTAGTTTAAGACATTTAGTGTAATATTATTGGTGTGATATGTGAATGTGATTAAGGTTTGATGGTTGTGGTTAACTAGTCTATCACTTCCTCTAAGGACGTGAAGAAGATGGATTCTAAGAGCAAGACGGTTTGTCCTAATGTGTGTGGACTGTTGTGGGAAACGTGCTGGAAAAGAAAAATAAAATTCTCAAGTCTTAACTCATGGACGTAACCATTTTAATTTGATGAAGAGAAAAGGAAAAAAAAGAAAAGAAAAAGCACAATTAGGTTACTTTACAGGCAACAATCATTTTCATAATGGTGACCGAAAATGGAACGATTAATATTAATATCGGGTAATTCTCTTTAGAATTTAAATATAATTTTGAATTTTATATAAAATAAAAAAAAAAGTTAACAATATGAACAAAGGTAGACTTATAAATTTATCTTTAAAATCTTAAATTAAATGATGCCATGATGTTTTATAAAAATTATCTCATGATTTCATGGTACTGAGTCTCTCTCGTATATCTCTTCGAAAAGTTCATTTAGTTATTGGTTTAATAAAAAATAAATAAATAAATAAATATATATATATATATATATATATATATATATTGAATAATGTATATAAAAATAAACCAACTCTCTAAAAATATATACTTTCACAAATTTTTTATCTCTTTCTTTTATATATATATATATATATATATATATATATATATATATATATATCCTTTTTTGCACCTCTTATTACCTGGCTAGACAAAGCTTTTTCATCTTTCTATCAAAACACATGTAGGTTCGGCAAAAGCATACAAAATCTAACCAATTTTAGCTAAAACTAAAAGGCTAAAAGAAATCATATAGATTATAGAATTAAAAAAAAAAAATCGAGACATTGATAGGATTATTAGATTCTTTTGTGATTGAAACTTTTAAAATGTAATGAAATGAAGAGAATTTTAGTCAACATATTTCTTCATACCCTTATTTTTTTTTTAACCTATGTTTTCTATAATTAATTTAAATGGATTAAAAATCACTTATATTAGTGCATAATGTTTTTTATTTAACGAGGTTTTCTTCTAATTTTATGCTTTTTTTTATTAAACTAATGAACATTATCTTTGTTCTCCTTTCCTATATATATATATATATATATATATATATATATATATATATATATATATATATATATATATATATATCAATATCAATTATCTTATGCAAAGTATTCAAGTTCATGTTTATGTTTTATCCTCTTCGTTTCTTAATTCATTTTCTCATTTGATTATTTCAGCATCATATCATTATCATCGTTGATATCTTGAAATTGGGAGCACTTATTGTCATACTCATCCTCTTCCACATAACAAATTCATGTTGACTTTTCAAGAAGATAACTCAATTTTATTACTTCAAATGTTTGGTAGATGTCTTAAAACATGGCATTTAATTAGATTTTATTTCTGTAATTAATGTTGAAAGAGATTAGTGCGCGTTATTAAGCAGCTATGTTGAGTGTAAAAGTACCAATCAAATTCTCCTTCTCAAAAGAATTTAATAGCTTTAACTACCCCCATAATAATTATTAACATTTCTTCGTAGTAACCCCACTTTCAAGATTTGACACCACAATGATGAGAATGTCTGAAGGGTTATTTTAATTGAATGATTTTTTTTTTCTTCTTCTAAATTTATGTTCTAAAAGCTTTATTTAGTTATTTTCTTAGATTATGGTTCTATGTCAACCTTTGGGTACCAACTATTTCAATGGATATACTATTTTTTTTTTAACTACGAATTCAATCACACATACACATCTTCTCAAAACCACGTCTTGATAAAAGATAGATGATTAAAAATAATTCAAGTACAAAGAATAAGTTGAAACAACAAAGTTAATATTATATAAATTCAATATCTAATTAATTTAGTTTAAAAGTAACTAGTGTAAACACAACGGTATCACACCTGTCTGTACGCATTTTTTACATATACATGATATTAAGTTAATATATAAAATAAAATTATATTTATTAAAAATAAAATGAAATATATTAAAAAAGATGAGAGAGTAACTGTTAATAAATAGAGAATAAGAGAAGAAGCTGACAATTTTATAAAAAACTTATAAAAATAACGATCAATTTTTAAAAATTTAAAAAATAATTAGAGTAAAATTAAAATTTAAAAATGTGGACAAAAAGAAATAATATTCTTTATATATTGTTATAAATATCAATTCTTATATTGATTAGACTTATTATATTTATATAATTTTTTCCTAATCATTTTTCTTAAAATAAATAAACCCAGCACAAATAAACTTACAATATTTCGTGAAAAATATTTTCTTATCGAATATTTATGGCTGTCACTTAAAGCCAATTACCTTTGTATTACCATCACATAGTATCGATTGTCGTTATCCAAACCTATATATAACAACAAAGGACATCACAACCCTAATTAAACCCTAATTAGCAATTGAATTTTTAACATATCTTGAAAGGAGTTAATATTGTCCCGCGTGTGTAGGGTTCACGCACGTGGGACTGATTGCATAATTTGGTCTACCACGTATATCCAATGATGATGACACACGTGCGAAATGCAGTTCCTGAGTGGGGACAAAGAGAAACAAAATGGAAATGAAGAATGGGATAAGAAAGAATCAATGAATCATGCATCTCATTCCCCATGTTTATAATTCATTTTCTTCATCAACTTTTTTTTTTCCTTATATTCATTTTCATCCTAATTTGTGGACCATTTTCTCAAAAAGAATGTCTACCCAAAGTGGAACATAACTCCTTCAATTCTGATCAAATGTGAGACCCTAATTCATAATAGGTTTCTCAAATGTCCATGCCATGCATTTATATACATATTTCGATGAGTTGAGATAATATTATTAGCATCGTATTTCAAATATTGTAGTTTTGTCCATAAAAAAATATATTAAAAAATTAAATAATGAATGCATATTTAAATTGTTTTTAACTTTTACTCTTTAAGTGATATAAAATTATGCATTAAATATATTTTTATCCCTTAATTTTCAGTAAAAATTAAAATCAGTCTCTCTTTAAAATTTTGGTCTAATTTAGTCTTTCAACTTTAAAAATGTATGAATTTAATCTTTTAAACCAAATTTTGAAGTTTTTTATACGTTTTAAATATGTTTCACGATAATATTTAAGTTGTTTACACCCTTTTGACATATTTTTCGCTTTAATGTTAGCTAAGAGACTATCATAAAACACATTTGAAACATTAAATAAATTTAACAAAATTTGTTTAAAAAATTAAATCCATATAGTTTTAAAATTGAAGGACTAGTTAAAGTTTTGAGGATGAACTAATTCTAATTTTCACTTCAAGTTGAAAAAAAACATATTTAACCCTAAAATTATTGAATATACTATGAAGAATTATTTTCACAATATATATATATATATATATATATATATATATATATATATATATATATATATATTTTAAAAAAAATATATTTTTTTTTTCTTTTTTAATATAAAA
>Ga0214543_1002370_pt1 | contig 36962 bp, 21 predicted proteins | sample CNSS2metaG_FD_160094 | JGI IMG/M metagenome (GOLD analysis project Ga0214543, IMG submission 160094) | Root nodule microbial communities from cowpea collected in UCLA plant growth center, Los Angeles, California, USA - CNSS2 | ecosystem: Host-associated > Plants > Roots > Nodule | place: USA... | reverse complement strand
TATGGCTAAGAATAGAATAATTACATAAAAGTAAGACAAATACGAAGAAAATACAACCAATGAATAATAACAGAATACAGAAAAATAGCGGAAGAACAAACAATTTTGTCTCAAAGGGCTAACATTTATTGGTGTAAGAATAGTATAAAAGAAACGTTTGTGTAAAGAGCAAATCAGCTTCTGGGCACCTCTCTCTCTACCCGAGAAGGAGGAGCCCTGCATTAGCTCGCTCAAAGCCTTCTTTCAATCATCGTACAAGATTAAATACAAAGAATGGAACAAACCAATAACATGACTCGCACCCTTTTCCTCGTGGCCTTGCTTTCCACCATTGTGGTTGCAACACATGGGCATGGTCGTCACATGACTGCTCATAATGTCACTTATGATGGTAAGTCATTGTTCATCAACGGAAGGCGCGAGCTGCTTTTTTCTGGTTCCATCCACTACCCACGAAGCACACCAGATGTAAGTTACTTTCATCATAATCATATTGTAATATTGTAATTTTTTTCATGCAAAGAGACAATACTATATGGTTCATCGCACGTGTTTGTACATGACTAATGCAGATGTGGCCTATCCTTCTTGATAATGCAAGACGTGGAGGCATAAATGTCATCCAAACCTACGTGTTTTGGAATGCTCATGAGCCCCAACAAGGACAGGTGAATTACTTGTTGAATATTGACTCAATTGTTTTAGGACCATAAAACTCAAATAGGGTTTTGCGAAAATGTTTTTTTTCCTTTCAATATACAGTTCAACTTTGAAGGTAATTACGACTTAGTGAAGTTTATTAAGCTTGTTCAAGAACATGGAATGTTTGTCACTCTCAGGGTTGGACCCTTCATCCAAGCCGAGTGGAACCATGGGTAAAATATCCATTAATTAATCTGATTTTCAAATATATGATTCATTTCCTTTGTTATTCTCAACCTTATTTTCTTTCCTCATATGTTCATCAGAGGACTTCCATATTGGCTTAAGGAGGTTCCTGACATCATATTCCGCTGTGATAATGAGCCTTATAAGGTAGTCTCAATCCCCCATATATAATTCCTTTAACATGAAAATTGAGTACATAATTTAATCATTAACATGAAAATTCCTTTGATTTGAAGCAACACATGCAAGCATTCGTGACAAAGATTGTACAAATGATGAAAGATGAGAAGCTCTTTGCACCCCAAGGAGGTCCCATTGTCTTAGCACAGGTTTTTATTTTGCAACCAACCAAGTGTTTAATTTCTTTTTGAGTAATCAATGTAAACATGTTGCATTATTCAATGGTTACAGATTGAGAATGAGTACAACCACGTTCAACGTGCATACGAAGAGAAGGGTGACAGCTATGTCCAATGGGCTGCAAACATGGCAGTAGCATTGAACGTTGGAGTTCCATGGATCATGTGTAAGCAAACAGATGCACCAGATCCAGTGGTAAGTCATGACACAATAGGAGTAGCATGGCCATAAATTATTTTCCAACTTAGCTTGACATAATGTGATTTCATTCGATAGATCAATGCATGCAATGGAAGACATTGTGGTGATACCTTCTCGGGGCCAAACAAACCATACAAACCAGTCATATGGACAGAGAACTGGACCGCTCAGTAAGAAATGACTTAATGTTTATCCTCGGTAAAGAAATTCAAAATCACGAACACACCAAGTAATACATTTTATTTGGTAATCGTGTACATCAGGTACAGAGTACATGGAGATCCACCATCCCAAAGATCTGCAGAAGATATTGCATTTTCAGTTGCTCGCTTTTTCGCCAAGGGTGGAAACTTGGTTAACTACTACATGGTGTTTCTCTTAGCATCTAAATCTTTTTGTACTTACATAACTTTAGGCCAATATTTATTTTTCTTAAATTTGTAACTCGATGTGTAACATTTGTAGTATCATGGAGGAACAAACTTTGGCAGAACCAGTTCTGAATTTAGCACAACTCGTTATTATGACGAGGCACCTCTTGATGAATACGGTCTAGAAAGAGAACCAAAATGGAGTCATTTGAGGGATGTCCATAAAGCCGTGCTCCTTTGTAGGAAAGCTATCCTTGGCGGCGATCCCAATGTTGAAAAGTTGAACGAATTCCATGAGGTGAGCATCTGACATTACTTTTGATGTTGCATAAAAAGGAGGTAGCGTCACAAACTTATTAAGCTAAACAAAGTTGGTATATATGTCATGCAGATTAGAACCTTTGAGAAGCTTGGAACAAACTTGTGTGTTGCTTTCATCACTAATAACCACACAACAGATGCGGCCACTATTAACTTCAGAGGCACTAACTACTTTTTGCCTCCATATTCCATTAGCGTCCTTCCTGACTGCAAGACCGTGGTCTACAACACGCAAAGTGTAATTAACTAACTTATTTGTTCATCTCCAATATGTTATCACATAGAATTAACAACTGAGTATTTCACTCACATATGACACATGTAATAGATTGTTTCACAACATAACTCAAGGAACTATGAAAGGTCAACCACGGCAAACAATTTCCAATGGGAGATGTTCAATGAGGCCATCCCAACAACCAAAAAAATGGATATGTACCAAAACAAACCGCGGGAGCTTTTCACTTTGCTCAAGGACACCAGTGATTATGCTTGGTACACCACCAGGTGAGTTTGTTTAAGCATATTATTTAATTATTTTATTTTGAAAACATTTTATATTATTGTTGTCTCTAACTGCTAACCTTTTTATTCATTATAGCTTTGAGTTGGCTCCAGGAGACTTGCCAACAAAGCCTGGAGTTCTCCCTATTATTCATATTGAGAGTAACGGACACACAATGGTTGCATTTGTAAATGGAGACCTCATTGGTAAGGACACAAACTAATGTGTGTATATATATATATTGGTATGTATGTATCAAAATGGTGAAGAGACAAGGTATTGATGACAATGTCCTAATTATTATGTGTTAGGAACTGCTCACGGAACTCATGACAAAAAAACTTTTGATTTCAACCGACCAGTACAACTTAGGGTTGGAACTAACTATATTTCTATCCTAGCTGGCACAGTTGGATTACCTGTATGAGACTTAACTTTTTCGTTCTTACATGTTTAATGAACACATATCAAAGTTTCAATGAATACAACAAAATAACATTGTTTCATCCTTCAAATTTTGAATATATAGGATAGTGGAGCTTACATGGAACATAGATACGCAGGACCCAAGCTCGTATCCATCATAGCTCTCAACACAGGAACACTAGATATCACTACCAATTTGTGGGGTCATCGGGTTAGTTGAATTATAGTTTGATAGTAAAATTTTGTTTCATGTTACAATTACATAACTAAATCGGTTAAATTTATTTGATAGGTTGGTCTCAAGGGTGAAGGCATGAAAGTTTTTAGTGATGAAGGATCAATAAGGGCAAAATGGAAGCCACTCAGTCCAGTCCCACGTCCTCTCACCTGGTACAGGGTAAGAAATAGCACACGTCTTATATCAAACTATGATATTTAAGAAACACTTTAAGGCTTTTCTTTGCTTTATATTTTTTGTAACGATATCATGCATTGATTTTACAGACAAGATTTGTCACTCCTGAGGGAACAGGTCCAGTTGCCATTAGGATGACTGGAATGGGCAAAGGAATGATGTGGATCAACGGTAAAAGCATTGGTCGTCACTGGATGAGTTTCCTCTCCCCAATTGGAAAGCCCACTCAATCAGAGTAAGAAAACTATGTAGTAGAATTGAAAAGTTTAATTAAAAAAAAACGAGCATTGTCTTAAACATTTTCTAACTTGCACCACTCATTTAGGTTCCATATCCCAAGATCGTTCCTCAACCCACAAGATAACTTGCTTGTTATATTTGAAGAGGAACCATTGGCTCCAAGACAGATTGAGATCTTGAACGTGAACAGAGACACAATTTGCAGTTTCATTGCAGAGAATGACCCTCCCAATGTGAACTCATGGGTGTCCAGGAGAGGAAATTTCCACCCTATTGTGCCATACCTTGGACCAAAAGCCTTATTGGAATGTGCTCCTGGGAAAAAGATTACGACAGTTGAGTTTGCAAGCTTTGGCAATCCAAGTGGTTCATGTGGACAATATATTTTAGGAACTTGCAATGCTATTGCTACAAAACAAATTGTGGATCAAGAATGTTTGGGCAAAGAAACTTGCTCGATTGCATTAAATCGTGCAATTTTTAACCAAAATGGTGCGGATCCATGTCCAGAAATATTGGTGAAAACTCTTGCAATCCAAGTAAGGTGTTATTAGATCAACCAACCAATGAATTAATTAATGCACGTGGCTGGAATTTTTTCATTTTGGCTTAAAAGGAGTCCAGAAGCACAACTTATATGATTGGATTTTGGTGACATGAAACATAAATTCAATTATTTCATTATTTGTTTCTTCTCACTACTTACAATAAAAATTCCACAAATTCAATTTTGTTCACATCTTTTGTCTTCTTTTATTTGTTTTATTTGTCTTTTTAGTGAAGTCATTTTTATCTTTATATATATAAATATATAAATATATAAATGGATAGACTACATATTACAACGTAATAATTTCGTGGATAGACTACAATATAATACTATAATTAAGAAGGAAGAAAAAATGTAAAACTTGTGTACAGACTATTTAGTGAGTTATATGTCATCTCCAGTTTCATTACACATGTTTTCATATAGGTAGTGATACATATATAATATTATTGTTATTTTTTTATTTCAAACTAATGTTTCATAGTAGCCACACAAATATGATATTTCATACACTAATTTGTACAATGCACCATTATTTTTAATTGTACATATTAAAATTTAATACTTTTTTAATAAATATATCATAATTTTGTAAATATTAATAGTTTTATCAAATAATAAGATAAATTAGGTCTTCTTTTTTGATAAAAATAGTTGGATGACATGGATTTCATAAATTGCGAATCAAATTACTAACTTTTTTAATAGTTATATCAATCCTTCTACCTCTCTTTTAGTTTTCTAACTACCAAAATGACCATTGAAAATACACATGGTGCCATTGCCATTAATGTGATAGGTACTTCATCAATGGGTTATTGATTTTGAAGCTACTTCCCATATTTGTTACGATAAACTGTTATATACTTCACATATCTCTGTTATTAATTCTCACGGATCTTTGTCTGATTCTCCTCAAGTTGAAGTTGAAAGCATTTAGGATAACAAAAATATATGTGATGGCAGATATCTTGGAATAAAATCTGTGCCAAATAGTTAGTACAGGTAGTAGTTATTTTATATTTTAATATATACTTATAAAATGATGAAGTATAGATATCATACTACTTGTATTCGCAAATATCGATTATTTAATTCATCCATATCTGCTCTTTTATCCGTCGACTGTTTCAAAAATATCTGCAATTTTTTTAAATATAAATAATTATAATAAGATATTCTATGAAACTTCTTGACATAAGATATTAGGACATATACATATTAATTGATAATAAAACTCAACTGAGTTTTATTGATTTTAGACATTATTGATGTAGTGTGACTTAAAAAAAAAAAGAGAAAGAGGTTTGAACAGAGCTTATAAATATTTTAGTATCGTTTTGTACAAACAAACTATTGCAAATAAATTAATATAGAGAGGACGAAAAAGAATACATAAAAAAATTTATATTGATTTTCCTCCGCTAAGGCTACATCGATTACGAAATTCACCTTTTATATATATATATATATAAACCCTCTTCTAGACCTTGCTTGTAATTATGTTTCTTATCAAATTTATAAGTTTTTTTCTTTCATGAGATTTATACTATCATTTAAATATTTTAATATACAGCAATACAAGTATTTGGTTAAAAATTTCTCCAATCTCTCATCTAAAACCATTTCGTAGAGATATAATTCAAAAGAAAGAATTAAACGTTGAATTTTTAAAAATTATGTAAAATTAATTTTAAATCACTAACTATAACTGCAATATTGTTTATCAAACTTAAATTTGAAACGCCTCTTGTCTTTTATAATAAAAAGATAAATTAGATAATAATATTTTGACTACTAAATTTTGACAACTTTTTCTTACAACATGAAGTGACATCTTTTAAGTAATTTTTGAATATTGACAATGAAAAAATGAAAAGAATAGAAAATTACTTAGAAGATACCACCTAAGATTGTAAGAGAAAGTTGTCAAAATTTAGCAGTTAAAAAGTCATTTTCCTTCTTATAAAACATAAAAGTTTTCACTTTGTAAATAATTCTACCGTGTTTTCATGACAGTGCAATTTAAATTTCATGCAATATTTTTACTAAAAAAAGAAAAAAATTATATATATATATATATATATATATATATATATATAATATAATATAATATAATTCAATTCAGTTTTTAGCGTAAGTTAAATCTAAAACCAATGTACTAGTGGTTTATGATCAACATCATGAATAAAAAGTGTTATACATAATGAATCCACCCGGTTTAAGACTAATTGGCTTCCACAAGAATACTTGTGACTTTTTAATGAATACTTTAACATTTGATTTCGATGCATTGTTGTTTTTAATACCTAATGAAACAAGCTGAACTTAGAAAAATAATATTAACATTTCTACGAATACTAAATCAGTGAAGAACACATGATGACACCTACAAATTACAAACCGTTTACAGTTAATTAGTTCATACATTATCAGTGTTACATACACATAAAATAACACATTATCACATTATGAAAAACAAGACTAAAGCGTGATTTGCATTAAAATGAAGTCATTTTATTCTTAAATGTAAAAAAAAAAAGGTAATATGAAGTTCTGTTAAATTTAAAACGATTTGATGGATATACTGGTATATAATGTATTGAACATGTTTATATACAATATATATATATACACACACACACACACGTAAATACTAATCCCACGTTATCAAAATTAACATTCAAAAATAAAAAACAGAACAAATTTTTAGCAGCTTAAATTTAAGAGCTAATTATAAACATATTTTGTCGAGAAAAAAAAAACTCTAATAAAGTGCTTCAATTCCTTAGTGTTCGTTATTAATAATCTACTACTACTTATTTCACTAGATTTCAATTAAAAAGTATTTAAAGTAAAATATTTAAAAAGCTTTTAATTAACTTTTATTTTTTGTCTACAATTATTTTTTACATCTTATTACATACTTTTAGTGTTATAAAAATAATTAATTACAACATTACTTTAGCATTTATTAAAATATAAAAACTTTAATATTACAAATTAAAGTAATACATGAAAAATAAATATAATAAAAATTACAACAGAAAACTTATATAAAAAGTAACTTAAATTGAAAAATAAATTTTAATAAATATGACTGGATTTGTTGAACAAAATATCTTGTTCAAATATAGATTACATAAACCTTTAAAATAGAAACCTAAATTTATCCCATAAAAATTTAATTATGTTAAAAAAACCTAGAATAATAATTAGATAATATATTTTTATTTAAAAAGACTATTTTATAGTAACTTTATTATCGCTTTTATGTCATTTTAACATGTAGCTTATCGGTTAATTTTATTTTATCAGACAATTAGAAAGTTGTCAACTAATAATTATCTCATTTAGTTTTTGCTAATCAAAAACTAAACAAATAATTAACTTATTAACTACTTTTGCTAAGACATTTGTTTAACAAAACACCAAATGGCAGAACTAAGTAATAATAAAGCATACTATTTTAAATTATTTCTCTTCCCTTTACCCTTTCTTGGTACATGCTAATTGTGAATAATTGGACTTACATACAGAATAGCGAAAAAATAAATAAAAAAAGAATCAAAATTTCATGATTGCTATTTTATTTACAAGTTCTAACAGGTGAAAATAAATAAGAGCTCCGTAAATGATCCTACACTTTGAAAATGTGGGTACCCGATTAGACTGCAATTTAAAAAAGGTTCTTATTAGTTTCTGAAAAATAAGGAAGAATCGGGCAGTAAGCAGCAGAGAAAATACCATCATTATTATTATAGAACAGACAGAAAAGGGAAACTCACCTGAGCTACACCACAACCTGAGCACGGAAAACGAGACTATTATTAGAGATGCGAGGAGGAACCTGAATCCCAACCAAGACTTAACTGAAACTCAATAATAGAGTCAATTAAAGCCTGACCCATCTATATCAACATACAGGGTAATAAGGTTGGTTAGTTCCAGAACTCATGATAAATCAAAGGATCCCTGGCCTTCATTGATTGCATAGAGTAGCTTCTTGTACATAACTTCCTGTTGAAAATTGGACATCATTGATCAACAACAAAAGATGAAAAAGTACTGTATTATTGGAAATAATTGCTTGGTTTTGGCAGGTTTATAAAATGTGCAGTACCTTTGTAGAGTAAGGAGGAAGTTTCAGGTAATTAGCGCATGTCATCACACTAGGCAAGTCATCGTCCGCGGATTCTGAAGGTCCATTCCCGTTTGATGAAGTATTAACTGCAGTTGACGAAAGCTGCACGAGACAAAAGAAAGGTCATGAATGCAACAACAAATGTTAACATGCATAAAGAAAAAACAAAATTAATATACAAAAAAAAAAACGACAGTAACAAATGTATCCCAAGTACCTTCCTCACAATCGTTAGTTTTGGATTTAGAACTGCCAGCCCACCTGGTGGCAGCCTAGGCGCACCAGTAACAAATTGACAGAAGGCGCGCTGCTGCTCCGTGGTGAATTCCCCCATTATTTCAAGTAACTGAAAATAGCATCCAACAGGCCAAGCATGAAAATAAAACTAGTTCTAATCTTCCATAATACCATATATTACTTATAATTAGAGGAGAAACATACATTAACAATAGGAGGGCTCTTTGCATTGTACCCATGGTCAAATTTTATATGATCAGCAAGTGTCTCAGCCTGCAGTAACAGTTTTACCAAAAAATACTATGATTTCAATGCTTTGTTCTTATTATTTTAACCACCAAACAGTAATAAAATTGGGCAAAATACCTCCCACAACTCCCTCCGTCCACAAAGCAAGTAGTCTAGTTCTTGAGGAGTAAAAATTTGTAAAGATGAGATGTCAAAAACCTGCATTAAACAGCACAAGCATGCAAGTTGTGGTCAGTTTTAAACTAAATCAAACAAGCAAAAAATACTAGTTCCCCCAGCAATATTTTCTTCCTCTACTCTACAAGAGAGACTACCAAAACCAGAACTACCCACCTATTTCACAAACAATTAGAATATCGGAATTTTAACATCCAATAACCAAACATTACGATTTTATTTTGTGCAGGTAAAGTATGGTTGGTGATTGGGAGCAAATAAGTAAAAGGACAAGTGCATATATATAATAATCTCCCAAGTGGACTATTCAAGCATGAGATCAAGGCAAGCACTGCATCGTTTAAGACATCAATAGAACACAAAATAACTTAGTCTACTACAGAACACAACTTAAGAATTTCATGTAATGTCATCAAATTAATTTCATGTATCAGACAGTCATTTGAACCTACAACAATTACAATAGTTTTATTCCACTACGCGATGTTAGCTTCATAAATCATACAACGGCATTTCACACAGTAAAAAACAAAATCCTCAGGGATGCAGTGGTAGACAAGTTGAGGAAGATACATAAACAAGAATGACAATATTACTAGAAGATATTTCCCATTTCATTGGGAAGGGGAGGGGGAACACCTTTTTGAAAAATAACATGCTCCACACCAACAATGTGCAAACTTTTTAAATTAACTAATTAAAACAAACAAGAAACCTGATTAAACCCTGCTCTAAATGCTTCTATTTGCCGCATGATTCCAGTCTTGACTGTTGCATCAACCACCAAGGATATGTACTCCTCCAAATTGTTGATATCGACCTAATAATTTGGGAGCAAGTTAAGGAATGTTTTATACCATGAGAACCAAGATCCAACAAATAGCTCAGAGATTAACTACATACAGTTTCATCTCCAGGTTTCAAGGTGTACTCAGGAAAACCAGGAAGTGTAAAATCTAAGCAAAGATCTTCAACTGGAGCACCATGAAAATGTAAGTTAAAAAGTGTATCAGTATAGCTACCACCAACAGATTCTACATAATGTTTCCGACGAACAAGGGCATTTAACTCTTGCAAAGTCTTCCCAAGCTCAGCATCAATGAACAGAATGTCATGCAAATCAAGATCCTAGAGCAAAATGAAGATCAGTGCAAACACTACAATAAGTTTACATTCAGATAAACTATAAACATCAAGATGGTTGAAACATCAACATTATACAATAACATACTTGACCAAGAACAAGCTTATAGAATGCCACTGACAATGGCAGATCCAATAATCGTCCATCTTGAAGAGCTTTCGCCATAACTCGACCCAGCAGCCGAAAATACTCGATGGCTTTTGCAAATGGGCTACCCTCTGATGCATCAGAATTTGTAGGCCAGGGTCGAGGAAACAAACCCATAGGAGCTTGAACAAGTTCTTTATCTCTAGCCAAATCAGGCCTAGAGCCTACACTATGCTCTCTCTTTTCATCCCCGTCAACTTCCATTTCATGTTTATTTGAAGAATGGAATCTCCACATTTGCAGTCTAACCTTTTGTAAATCATGACTTAGAATTGTATAAAACTCCAGGGTTGGGCCAAGGCCAGTGCCAACTTCACCAAAATATTCTACTTCAAGTACCGCTTTTTGGCTAGAATACATCTCCATAACTTTTGCAGCAGAATCCAAGACACGGTTTCGAGAGACACGAACTTTTTGGCGCTGTAATCTCCCAACTCTAATCTCTCTCTCGGTTGTCGATCCATGACCATCAGCACCTTGCTGCTGCTGAAGTCGATACAATGCTCGAGATAACCCAAATGCAGTAGAATAGAAGTACTGTCGTCGAGTCTCAAATGGAAACAAGAAAGGGCATGCTTTAGTCAACTGATAACACCATAAGGGAAGACTACCACTGCATAGTGCTAGGGCATCTTGTATTTGCCTAGCCAATTTTGGAGTAAGCTTACCACTAATGAATTCCTCCGGAACAACCCTAGTATCAGTTGTAACAACTAGCTGATCAAAATTAGATATTTTTCCCTCAGCAAAGCTATCAGAAACCACTTGAGCCCTTAAACGAGGTGCAAGCTGGTTCAAACACTCCAACACACGCAGGAGTGCCAAAATATTGTAGGTGGGATTAGATTTCTCTAGATCACACGGCAATTCTCCATACAATATACTGTCTAAAACAGAAGTCTGATGCAACTTAGCTTCTGGGCCGGAATTTGAGGCAGAACCAGATTTGGCAGGTTTTGAAGTATTTGAACTTGATCCTCCGGTAGATGCCTTATCTGTCTGGTTTTCTGCTCTTTGATAAGTGATGGTGTAAATATCACCCCACAGACTGCTTCCATCACTGGATACATAGTCACTGCCAGCAAATCTCTCATCATCATCTTCATCTAGGACAAGCTGCTTTTGAATTGCCTGGTATATAGTCAAATTCCTATTAAGCTGCTTCCCAGCAGCAGTAAAAATTAATTTTGGAGGATCATTAGAAGTACCAAACAACAGGCGCCCATGCCTATCTCTGCCACCCCTGAAACCTCTATTATTAGCATATCCAAGTCCAGCCATAGCAGCAGCAGCAAATGACATTGCACCCCTTGAGCTAGATGAATACCCACTCCTAAAATCAGCAGAGTCGGAACCCCTGGCTGTCACAGCTTTGCTGCTAGAACCTGAGGCTGCGTTAGTCTGGCCATCGCTTGTTGCTGGAGGAACAGTACTCTCCTCAACTGAGTCACCCAATTTCACATCATGTACTTTGTCGGGCAAGCAGACAGGAAGAGAATCATCCCTCAACACCTGTACAAAGTTGAATAAAACAAGTAAATGACGCATTTCTGATTGATGGTTAGTGAAATAATATCATATCTGATTGATAGATTCAATGGCTAGGATGAATGCTGTGGAATCAAATGATAGATCCAATCTAAGAATCAACAATTAATTATCAACAGGGGTTATTAAAATATATAAGAAACAATAATAGCAATTTGGTCTCATAAATTTCAATATATAGAACAGAACACCTAAAACCAAATCAAAGTCTTCCAATCTACCCAACAATTAATGCTAGTATCCAATCAAGTAAACAAATATAACATGTCTTGAAGTCAATCATGATAATGGATGCAATAAGCTAAAGGTAGTTTCCAATCTCGCAAACAACCAATGTCATCAAGAATGATATCCTACCTAAAAGATCAGAGAACGGTTGCAAGTTCATAAAATGTACATTACGAGATCATATAAAAAAAAAATGAGTTGTTGTATGAATAGAAAATAGAAAATATAAAAATATACAGGTGGCATGTCACATAACACACATACAAAAAGGTTTGCAAAAGTTCAAATATAACACAAGAAGTCAACAAAAGAAAATACTCCAAACATAACAAAAATTGATAGATTTTTTAATCGCACTGGCAGAATGTTGACCAATTTCACCAGTTCAGTGATACGGAAAGGAAAGTGGCAGCAAGATCATGGAATCTTGCAATCTTACAGTCTAGATCATACTCTTGACAACACTGGTAACAACAACTAATGGTCATGATCTCTCTGATAGACTCTATAACTATAATAGTGGCATTTTTGTTTGCTGAAATCTTTAAAAATAGAAGATAGGAGAATAGCAATAAAAGTAGATACAATGGCAAAATACAAATACATGAAGAAATTTAACGTACTAAAGAACAAATTGAACTAAAGAAAAAAGAAAGGCGTACACAGAACTAAACATTTACATAATTAATGACATATGAATACAAGCATAACCAAAAACAACAAAAAGGCGAATTCTTAGCAGAAGTATAAACATACATCTTCATGGTCTTCATCCTCATCATCAGAAATATCATCATCTTCAATCACCAAAGCCTCATCTATTTCAACAGGAGATATATCCAATTCTTCATCCTATCCCATAAAGGTAGAGAGAGAAAATAATGTCAAACAACAGAAAGGCCTTAAACAATAAAAGACACCACTCAAGTAATATTCTACAGGAGACCACATAAAGCAAATATATCAACTATCCTTTAGATGAAAGAGGCTCAAAAATGGTTTTTATCTAAACGAAGAAAGAACAATAAGCATAAGTATAAATAATATCCCATAATTAAATGTTATAAACAAACATGTTTTGAAAATAAAATTATTCTATTAATAAAACTCTTTTCCAAAATTTGGCAGCATACCTCAGAAGTTGATTCGCCATTTACAGGTTTCATTTGAGCATTTTTATCTAGAGCTGCTCTTCTGCGAACAGCATTTCGTGTCTGGGGTCCTCGTGCTTCCTCCTGTGCAGCCTTTAATACAGCTTTACCCTTGCTCTTAGATGAACTCGTGCTTTTATCTTGAGATGTTTTTTTTGTAGGTGTATCTTCCATACTAAAAGAAGATCTGTACATAGCTGAATGTCGACGGGTAGTGGAGGGAGTATAAGAGGAAGGAGATGAAACACCTGCCCCTGTAGGAGCTGTTCCAGATTCAGTATTGTCACCAGGTACAGTAGATTTTTGACCAGATTCACTGCGCTGGACACGAGTCCACAGAAATTCCTCGATGGCGGCTAAACTTGCTAATGGATCAATCAGTACCACATTGGAAGAATAATCCTTAAGTGACTTTTCACCCTGTGCTCGACAGAGACGCAGCTTTATGGGCTGAGATAATGCACTTAGTCCAGAGGAGAGACGTGCACTCCCACTAGATGAACGAGAAGAATTACTCAGCATCACAGGGAAGCGTTCCAAGGAAGACAATGCATTTTGAAGCTTCTGAACCAAGACAGTCATAGGAGCAAGAGCCCCATTATCAATGCTCAAAGGTAGTGCAATAGCAACAAATGACTTGAACCTTGCAAGTGCCTGTTGACGAAGTTTGGGGAGACTGGTTTCTGACATTCGATCTTTTGCAAAATACCCACAAGATAAATAACTCAACAAGGCTTCAACAACACCACTACCAATAAATTCAAAAGTAGATACACCATCACCTTTGCCAAGTTCCTTTAACAAGTCAGATATCACCCCAATTAAATATTCTTCTGTGTTAGTAGAATTTTCGTCGAGACCAAATTCAGAAGCTTTAACTTTTCCCTTTGCCTTAGTTTTTTGATCATCAACACAAGTGTTCAACTTTGAGCAGAGATTTTTCAAATGCAAGAGATCATCACTAACACCCACTTCAGTAGACCCAGGATCAGAAGGAAAGTACTTGTCTTTAAAACCTCTAGCAACTGAGCTAATAGACTCCCGAATACTGGAACCAGTGGTTGGAGTTTCAACAGAACTCGTTGGCAAACCAACATTTACTGGAACTGAACTCCTCATCAAATCATCCAAATAGTTTGCATCAGGGTTTGAGTTACCACTACGCAGGCGATAGTGTCTGGGCTGAGAATGAGTTCCAGATACAGAATCACTATCCTTCTCAGCAGATGTTTGAATAGATATATTGGTTGAATTTCCAGCCAAAATAAGTTGGTCAACTGCATGGACCACACCTTCTCTGACAAACATCTTAGAGAAAGTTCCAGGAAGCTTTTCCATAAGAATTTCTGCAATCTGCAAGGCAGGTACCAAAACATGCGGATCTTTCCATGCTAACACACCAGCTAAGAAACTATATCACCAAATTGACAAAACATAAGTTTTCTACAGAGAACATAGAGCAACAGCAATCCAATTGAAGTTCTAGATACCTTGATATATTTGTTATACTCAATAAAGACTGGATCATCTCAGCCGTGCTGAAATACATCAATTTTCCAATGACAGAAAGACATTTGTGGCGAACAGGACCATTGACACTGGCACCATATATCTAATTCAAAAGCAGGGCAAAAATATTAGTAAGTTGCGGGATGGAGGAGCAAAGAAGTCCGAGAAAAAAATTATAAATAATAAATATAGCTTAACAATGAAATCAATTTAAACATTTAACCTGCATTAAAACTGGGAGGAGATCCATCCCAAATTGCTGAAGTAACTCGGGCTGATCATTTAATAACTTCTCACGAGCTGATATCTCATGAACATTTCCATTGATGGTGTCTTCTTGTCTGGAACTGCCAGAAGGACATTTTTTCACAAAATACCCTTTCACAAACAAGTTGGAGCTGACAGGAAGAGAAATGGTTCCATGTGGCAATGGAGGCAGAAGTTCATTTGCCAGATTCACAATCTCAAATATCTATATATTAGAAAAGAGAATGGAATAAATTTATTTTTAATTAAATTAAAAGAGAACTGAAGTTTTAAGGGATTTAAATGATGAGATCAATATCACAGTCTCTGAAAATGAACCATAGGGAGATAAAATAAAATTATATATAAAAAGAGAAAAAGAAATCCAAGGTACATCATACCTGATCTGCCGGCCTACTTAATGCTGGTGAAACAGAGGTGATAGAAGAAACACCAGAACCGGATAGTATATCTTTCAGAATGCCACTAATTCCAAGGAGAAGCAATGTTTTGGCTCCAAGAGGGGATCCACTGGCACATGTGGAAAGAAGGCGGATCAGACCCTGCATGCATCAATGATGTCAAAGGAACAGCTTGCCAAAGGTGAAAATATCAGATTTAGCGACAAATATTACACTTACAGTATATGTTGGAGTGCTGAGAGAAGCCTGACCACCTCCAGAACTGCTAGTAGAAATGAGAGAGGCGGCTTGTGTTACCAGTCCATGATTGCACAATTCATCTAATTTGTCTGGAGATGAGGCAAATGCTTCAGCTATTCGAGTCAGACAAACAGAGGCATGTTCCAGAACCTAGAAATATTATAATTGAAAATTGTGAAGCCACAATTAGAGAATTGGCAACACTGTCTATAGCATCATTATTTACTCCAACAACATTTTCTTAAAACTAAGGAGTACTGTTTCAGTTTTATGACAAGTATAACAACTAAAACATAGCTTTACCTTGGAGTCATGGTACTGAAGAAGGTTTGTCAAAAGAGGAACAGCTTCCATTACAAAGTCAGCTGCATCAGGAGGAAGCTTTTTGCACATATTTGCAGCAGTAGACAATGCTACCCGCTGAAAAATATGATCATGTCAATATAGGGTTGCTGATTAAGCGTAGTAAATGCAAAATGAATCACCACACTTTGAAAATTTTAAGCATGCTTCTATGTAAGGATTTCATTGATGAGTTACCTGAACTCCCGTTGAGAAGAAGTCCAAGTAAGAAAGTACAGCCATCAGAGCTCCAGCTCGAAGACAGGCAGTTGGGTGCTCCTGAGAAATCTTCTTCAGCGCTTGAAGAGACTGTTAACATCAATAATCGCATCCATTAGAATTCAATGTAGACAGCCACAAATGTATCAAACAAAAAGAACCTCGTTGAAGACAGCAGCCCATTTTCAAGCAAACTTAAACAAATGTATAGCCTTAGACAAAAAGAAACCAACTTGAGGTTTAGGAATCTCATATACAAGATAAGACATTTCTAAAAAGAATTCAACGTAAAGAAATGACAACATTGTTCTAGATTCCCGATACATAAACCAACGGCAGAAAAGAGATTGAATGAGAAATAACCTGCTCAGCCAAGTCCATATACTCTATCGTAAGCAGCCTCGCACAGAATATAGACACTGCCCCGTAATGCACAACAGCAGCACAGGATGAGGGAAGAACGTCGCATAAATGGGTAAGCGCCCTGGCCGCAAGTAGCATAACATCGGGGTTGCTCTCATGATTTAGCAACCCCACTAACACAGGAACAAACGAGTCAACGGAAAATGTACTAAGGGATTCTTCAGTGCCAATGGAAAGCATGTCACAAAGCTGCGACAATGCCTCGAGCTGACGACCTTCTTCTCCGTCAGCACGCAATCCAGCCAGAATTTTCTTGAGTCTACCACTCTGATGAGAAGAGGACGCAGAACCACTCATAGCCGTGGCAGGAAGAAGATCATCCAAACCAGCACCAAGTTTCCGAAGAAGCCCTTGAAGGGCACTACTAGCAGACGTCAAATTCCGATGCACACCACTGTCACTGTAATTATCATCGTCGTCCCCAACACCTTCACCCTCCATGTTCAACGCCAACGCTCGCTCTCTTTCTACATCCCTAATCCCAACATCCTGTTCCTTCTCCTTCCCTTTGTCCGAATTGTCCCTTTCCAAATTCTTGCCACGGCGATCACGTCTTGACCCGGAGGATTCGTTGGTGGGGTCCATGAGAGAAACGGAATTAGTGGCGGTTGTGTTAGTCCTGGCCGAACGAGAACGTGTATTAACAGTTGGGGTGTTCGGGATCGAAGAAGAGGAAGAAGAAAGACGAGAGCGCTTGGCGGAACGAGAGGTGGACGAGGATGAAGGGGCAGCTGAGGAAGCCTCCGCCCGCTTCCGACTCCGAGTTTCCATACAAAACCCAGACTCACCCTTTCAGTCAATCTGACCTCTCACCGATCGATTAATCCCTTGCATCTGTGCTCTATCGGATAAAGAATATATTAAATCGGCGAAAACCCTAAATCCAAGAAAAGTCCCGAATCGGTGGTCGTACGAATACGAAACCGCCTTAAATTATTATGACCTGATTGAGAAATTGAACAATGAGTGTAGCGAATTGGGTAATGGTTATTGAGAATCTGGAGTTCGTGCAATGTATTGCGTTTAGTATACAACACAGAAAGGAAATTGTTGGATGAAAACCCTAAGTAAGGACATGTATGAAGCAGGGAAGGGAATAAAAAAGGAACAAACCGGACACAGCACAGAACAGAAATACCCCTTTTATACGTAACTTTCTTCGGGCAAGGGCAGAGAGCCATCACTCGTCACTCTGAAACAGTGAGTCACAACTCGCTTGGCTTCTTCTTACTTCATTCCAAGTTCAGACAAACAATTATTCCACGTACCCATTCATCAAAATTACATTTTTATGTTCATTTAAAAGTAAAATTTGAATTTACATATTTCATATTTCATAATTATATTTATTGAGTATAATCATATCCAAAATTAATTAAATATGTTTTAATTTTTTTAAAATTGTTAACCGTGTTAATTTTTAATATCATATTTTTTATGCAATAAAAATACATAATATTTTTTTATATAAATGTATAAATTAAAAAATAATTAATACGAATGTATAGTTATTTAAATTTGAAATATTAATTTCATTACTTCAATTTTTTATGTACTTCATCTTTTTTTTAATTTATAATTAATAAACTTTAATTATACTAGTGTTAACAATGTGATATTGTTAAATTTTTGAACTAATTATCCTTGTTACAACTTAGATCGAACTCTCTGTTTCAACAAAGTCAAATTCATTTGTTCTTTGATTTTAATTTCAATATTTATTGTATATTTTAAAGTTATTAATCAACTATCAAGGATTTCTTTAAATGAGTCATTGGTATAAAAAACATTATAAGTTCAAATTCTATATCTAATCATTTAATTATTATTCACTACTTATTCATGAAAATTGTTATTGTTTTATAAGTGTACTATTATGTCGAATCACATATTTGACAAAAAAAAAAATTATATCTGTTGTGATTTTTAATTTTGTCTCAAAATGTACATCCCTTTGTCTAAATTAAAAAAAAATTGCAAATTTAAAGATTGTAATGTAGTAATTAAACACACGGCTTGTTTATTAATCACGTTAATTAAAAAAATCATAATTATGTCAGCGAAATCATAGGTTTCTTTTGTTCTTTAAAATATTTTTACACTATTTTATTAGTTTTATGAATGTTAACTATAGTATTGATTAAAATATAATTAATGATCCTGAATTATTTTACTTTTCTGTTAAAATTTTAAAATAATTAACTTTATTTATTAATCTATAAATAATTAAGTTATTAATGACACTTGATTCTATTATATTTATTTTAGAATATATAATAGTTAATTTCATTAAATCTAATAATATAAATTTATATAATATATTTTCTGAAGAAAAATTATTTTTTTGTCTTTTATTCTTACAATAATTTTTTATACATAAAAAAATACATTAAAATTTAGAGGGTCTCTACAAGAAATAAACAAGTTTTTCGATTAAAATTTAAAAAGTACTCCTTTTAGTTTTTGAAAAAAATAAAAAATAAAAATATATATATATATATATATATATATATTTAATATTTTCTAAATTCTTTTGTGATAGAAAGATTGTATTTTTTTTTATGAAAAAAAATTATATTTTCTTCATATTGAATTTTGTCATTCGTTTAAATTATTTTTCGTTGTTTGTTTTGAACATACGTGAATGATAAATTTTGGTGTGTATCAAATAAATGATTTATTACCGTTGTTAACACTTTTAAGTTTTTTACGATATTTTATTAATAATTATTTATGTCGGAATTCATTTAATGTTAAAGTTAACATCATATATAATTTAATTTCAAAAAAAAAATTATAGAGAGTAAATTTTAAAAATAGAATAAAAATAAAAGAAAGTGAATATCTAAATGTCCCGATCTATTACATGATATTCTAGTGTAGAAATTAAGACATGATAGTATAACATAATAATTTAAGGATTTTTTTTTAAAATTACACGTGATTTTTTAACTTAGGTGACAGACGAGGCAATTAAAATAATAAGAGATTTTTTTTTTCAAATATGGCATTATCCATTTTTTTTAGATATATGTTAGCAGGAATGAATAAATAAATAAATGGCACAGTAACTAATAAAAATAATGTATTTAATTGCGTTAAATCCTTATCAGTATTTGTAACTATAATTTGATTTTATTTATTTAGTAAAAATAGTGTTCTTTTTTAGGGTAAGACAAAGTTCGTTTTTCACGTCTTTGTTTGAACGTAGGAATGGTGATCCGATGAGAGCTGAAAGACATTGGTAGAGGCGTATTTGTGAGGTGATTTACTTTTAACATAGGGCAAAGGAGAGAGAGAAAAGAAGAACAAAAAGAAGAACAGAGATTGTGATCAAAACAATTTTGAGAATCGATCGAGATGGGTTTCTTCGGCACCATATTTGGTTTTTTTGGCTTTGGATTTGGGATTTCCATGGGTCTTGCCATCGGTTATTATCTCTTTATTTATGTTCAACCCAGTGATGTGAAGGTAAGAATTACATTCCTCTAAATGGGTTTCAACTCCTTTCTTTTATACACATTCATAATATTATGAATCTGTATAATCTTGGCCTTCTTTTTTCCTACAATTGTTTAAGTTTTGCACTTATGCACTGTGGCCTTGGATAGGATCCTAAAATTAAACCATTGACCGAGGAAGATTCAGAAACTGTAGATCGAATGATTCCTGAAATACCACTTTGGATAAAGAATCCAGACTTCGATCGGGTAAGCAATTGATTGCGTTTTTTACCTCTTTGTTACGAGTCTTTCTGTGCAATTACACAACCATTCATTGGTTTTTTTTTTCTTCAGGTTGATTGGCTTAACAAACTTATTGAATATATGTGGCCATATCTAAATAAGGTGTTCATTTTTTGAAGCACATTTCTTGAACTTTAACAGTTAAAATCTAATTAATTTCGTTTTTTGATTATTTGAGCATTTGGTTTTTCAGGCTATATGTAAGACAGCAGAGACAATTGCAAAGCCTATAATTGAAGAGCAGATACCACAATATAAAATTGATGCTGTTGAGTTCGAAGAACTAACACTAGGATCTTTGCCGCCAACTTTTCAAGGTTAGATAAAAACCATTTAGTTTCTGCAAGATAACGAAGAAATTACTGATGTTAATTTTCACTAGTTTTCCTGATTCTGAACCACCTTTATAAATTACTTCATTTTATGCAATTGATTTATTTGTAAAGAACTTGTATGATATACTGTTTATGAATTTTGTCACGTTTGTTTTCAAATGCATGATTTACTCTGAACAGGGATGAAAGTTTACGAGACTGAAGAGAAAGAGTTAATCATGGAGCTTTCTGTAAAATGGGCAGCAAATCCTAATATCATTGTTGCAGTTAAGAAATTTGGGTTGAAAGCAACTGTGCAGGTGAACATTTCATTGTGTTGAAGTAAATAAACTGAGATAGAATGTTTCTTCATTCTGGGAATTTTAAATTTCTGCAGGTGATGGATCTGCATGTTTTTGCTATACCGCGTATTACTTTGAAACCTTTGGTTCCAAGTTTTCCATGCTTTGCCAACATTTTTGTGTCTCTCATGGAAAAGGTTTGAATTTATTTCTCGATTGCTTTCCATACCCACTAATCACTTTAATACATGTAAAAATAATGTACAAATACAATGCAATATTTTATTGTTGGAAGTGGTTAAATTTTGAAGAAAAATTTATTATACATATTTTGTATTGTCGTCACTTTTGAAAACTTTAAGATCGAAGTTTAGTCAATGAATGTTATTTATGAGAGATGCCATAGTTGGTAACTTGTTTTCATACCGCTTAGTGACATAAATTGCACTTCGTACATCAAAATTATCCATAAAAGTCGTTAAGACATTAAACGTTTTGTAACTGAAAATGCTTTTCCAAAATTAGGTTTTCTTTTTTTTTCAGCAATGGAATCTTATAAAATGACATTTATTTTCCCTTTTATTTTTGTTTGAGCACTAAAGGAGTAGGGTGATTGGACTTTTTATTGGGTATATGATTCTCCCACCATATCTCAGCGGAGGCAATTACTTCATGCACCCCTTAATTTTTCTTCATGCACCCATCATTTCTGAAATTTATTTTTCGAAACATAATAAACAATTTTAAATTTTTGTTTTTGAAGTGAAACATTCCCTTCTTTTGACCGAAAGCATTTTGATGGGTGGGAGAAGAAATTTCATGAGGTGAGGAAGCAATTGCCCTTAGCGGATTAGCGGATGATATAAATAATGGACTTTTTCTTCTTGAACCTTATAATTTCTAACTACACCCCATAATTCTTAATTTAAAAAAGCGACCTCCATCATGAAAAATTTCCAAAATTTTTGGATCAAGATTTTCAGAACAAATATCTAAAACAAATTTTTCGGAACATATGAAATGCATTTTGAGTGAACTTCCTAGAATAAGATTTCCTTAACATGAGATACTTTCCAGAATGAAAAAAAAAAAATCTGAAATAAATTTTCCAGAACACGAGATTTGTTATATATTAAGTTTCAAGAATATCATTCTAAAACGTGCTTTTCGAAACACATACACTACATTTGAAAAAATATTTTATGTACAGAAGCTTCTAAACCAACCCACTTATCTCTTTCTCGCCTTCATCTTCCTTCAAAGAGTGCAGCAAAGATAATGGCGGCAGTAACAGAGAGTGGTGCATAGAGAAAGGATATTTTAGTCTTTTTGTTTGTAGTATTGGAGTGCAATTAATAATTATGGGTGCAGGAAGAAAAGGCCTAAATAATTGGAGACAAACTATGTAATATTGTAATAAGACAAACTTTTTTTTTACTTTGAGAGTTAAGATAGTTTATGTCCATGATTAACACCTATGATTATTCTTTGCAAAAATGATTTGTTTTTATTACAACACTTAAATTATTACATTTACACTTTTACTTTGGCATTTTTTTCATGTAGCCATATGTTGACTTTGGGCTGAAGCTTGTAGGGGCTGATCTTATGTCTATTCCTGTACTTTACAAGTTCGTTCAGGTACGCAACTAATATTTCCTATTGTCATTTCATTCTTTTTCCAGATTTTGTAATTGAGTTAAAGTTGATTATATATTTTGTAAAAATGAAACAATGATGACTTGTGTTGTGAGTATAATATTTTGAGATATTATAAGTAACAATGTTACATAAAAATAGTAAAATAAATGAGAGTAAACATATTAAAAATCGATGAGATGAATAGAAAAGAAAAATGTATTCATTCATCGTAGAAAAAAAAAATATTAATGATCTTCTTATAGAAGATTAAAGTTGTTTGAAAATGAAAATTAGGTTATGTGTGTATTTTTTTTACCTGTTTATGTTTAGTTATTACGAGTTAATGAAAGATGTGTGATTTTCAAACAATTTTATAACACCATTGTTTTCAGGAGATTATCAAAGATCAAGTTGCAAATATGTATCTATGGCCGAAAACATTAGATATTCCAGTTATAGATCCATCGAAGTATGTTTATGCATTATCTGCAATTTTTTTTTTATCTTACGTGTTCATGAAACTTTTTTGGTCTTTGATATTAATGAACTGTGACGGAAATTTAGAGCACAGAAGAGGCCTGTTGGAATTTTAAATACAAAGGTTATAAGAGCAATGAAGTTAAAGAAGAAAGATCTTCTTGGTGCATCTGACCCTTATGTGCAGTTAACACTTACCGAGGACAATTTGACATCGAAAAAAACTACTGTAAAGCATAAGAACTTGAATCCTGAATGGAACGAAGAATTTAGTTTGGTTGTTAAAGATCCTGAGACTCAAGCTTTAGAGTTTCAAGTTTTTGACTGGGAACAGGTCCATTTCTACAACTTTTATTCTCTCTCTCTTTATATATAATATGTGATTTGAATATTTGTTTTTGCACACTTAGGTTGGGAAGCATGACAAGATGGGTATGAATATGATTCATTTGAAAGACCTTAAGGTTGATGAACCTAAAGTTTTCACTCTTGAACTTTTGAAAAACATGAATCCAAAGGATGCTCAGAACGAGAAATCTCGAGGACAAATTGTTATAGAATTGACATATAAACCATTTAGGGACGAAGAATTGGCGAAAAGTTTTAAGGAGCCACACCCAACAAAGAGTCCTCCACAAGGGACTCCTCCAGGTGGAGGTTTACTTGTAGTTATAATCCATGAAGCTCAAGATGTTGAGGGAAAGTACCATACCAATCCACACGTACGCCTTATTTTCAGAGGAGAAGAGAGAAGAACGAAGGTATATGTATTAATACATGTTACGATCAACTTAGTTTTTGTGTGATATGATATTGATAAATGCATGTTTATCATTGCAATTTATAGATAATAAAAAAGAATAGAGATCCAAGGTGGGAAGAAGAGTTCCAATTTTTGGTGGAAGACCCTCCCACTAATGATAAATTACATGTGGAAGTTGTTAGCACCTCGTCACGCAGTCTTCTACGTCAGAAGGTACATGAATTTTTAAATTTAGATTTTCTGTTAACCCTTGTTCCAAGAGTAATAGAGTTTTGGTATCTTAAATAAGTGTTAATTAATCATTAGTTATTATCTTTACATTCATTGTGATTTTTTTTTTTACGATGTTAGGAATCTTTGGGTTATGCTGACATTAGGCTTGCGGACGTTGTTACGAATAATAGAATCAACGAAAGGCACCATCTTATAGACTCCAAGAATGGTCGTATCCAAATAGAACTACAGTGGAGAGCTTCACCAGCTAAATAACAAAATTCTTTATCAGTTTCCTCTTTTTTCTTCTTCTGAGAGTTTTGCATGCAAATAGGGGATTAAGGGTGAAAATAACAATTATTGGGATATGATTAAGTTACACTAATTTATTTGTTAATCATGTAGTATACATGCTTGTAAAAAGATGACTTGAAAGCAAAATCACATACATGATTAACTTAACGACATAAAATGCACGACACAATGATTTGGTTTGTTGATTCTATACATTTTATGAAACATTTTTTGATTGTTGTGTAGAAAGAAAATAGTGGTAAAAAAGTAAGAAGGTGTTAGTTTTGAAAAGGAAAGAAATGGAAAAGAAGATAGAAAGGAGAAGAAGGGAAAGTGAGAGAGGCAAAGATAGATCTGTATCTGTAGTTGGTGTGTGTGAATGACAATAATGTTACCAAACTCCATAAAAATAGTTGTCGTATGTGAGGAACATATTTGTGGAATGACGAATGATAGGTATTAACTTTTTATCCACCCTATAGTCCTATACGTGTCTGTGAAGGAGACATATCGGAAAAGGTTGGGGTTTGGGGAGACCCACATTGGAAGGACAACCAAAGAGGTTGGTAAGGATTCTTAGGACACCCTCCCACAAGTACCTAAGCACATCACACACTCTTTTTTTGCTCTGCTGGCTCTCACTACTACTATACCCTCAAACAATCATTTTCTGCAATTCCTTGCACACCATTTCTTCTTCTTCCTAATCAACATCACTTCATTGTAAAACTAGATGACGCAACAAAAAGTCATTTTTGAATCCAGTTTTTCTACTCAGTTTATTGTGCTGTCTTCTTTTGTTGAGCATTAAAAATAAACTGTTTTGATGTTTTAAAGATAATTTTAATATATTTTAAAATTTTAAAATTAACGACAATCAATATATTTTATAGACACACTAAAAATTAACAGATAAAATTCAATAGAGAATTCAAACTCGTAATTTGTATATGGTTAATATAAAGTATTTGGGTTCCATCACGTGTCGCATTTCTGTAAAGTAAAGCTTCCTTCTCTTTATTTTATTCCCCCTCAACATACCTACAAAGCACAAATCCGTTGTCTGGTTTTCTTAATTCTTATACTAAACTCGGAAGTAATGGCTATTTTTAAAATAATATAAGAGATTCCCACTCTCCTCATTGAGGTATTCGTTTATTAAGGACAACTAGGGAGGTTCACCACACGTTTTCCCCCACAATTCAACTTGTTTAAATTATTGCAAGTATGGGTGTTGTTTACAACTTAACCTAATAAAAAAAATTGGACAAAAAATTCTAACCGCTCAAGATTAATTATTTGTTTGGTTTAACTTTATAAAAAAAAGGCTTTTTCTTTCTCCACTCTACGATTGCTGATGGCACCCATATAGAAAGACTAAAATTTCAAAATCATGCATGCTTCAGAATTTTCAAGATTTATTGTTCTGAAAGATTTCGGAATAAGTAATGCGAAAGTCATCATAGTAAGATTTCATTATAAAGTTTAAGGGGTGCGATTAATAATCACGGGTGCAAAAAGTGAAAGCGTTTTGAAACCCACCCATTAGGAGGGTTGTCTACTTAGAAGTTAAGGTCAAATGAGCTTTTTATCAGCCATAGCCCACCACTTGCTTTCTTAGTTTGGTCATGTAAATTCAAAAGTATTGTAATTAAACAATTGCACTGCAATCTAGGAAACCAACAGGGAAGTTTTCTAGGACCAAACGGAATGTGTGAGGAAGACAACCTAAATATGAAAGATCGTAAGGAATTAAAAATTTTCAAAGCTCTGTCCTCATCAATAAATTAAAGGTTGGCTACCTTACTAGGGTAGCGTTTGAGACGAAAAGAAATCAGAATTGTAAGAGAAAGACAAAGATTTAGACCAGAACGTAAAAAATAGCCAAAAAATAAGAATGAAAAAGGACCAAGATGGGGAAGCTGAGAGATGAATGTTTTTTTCTGAGAAAGAAATTATTTTTGTATCTGAAAAGCTATTAAATGAAGAAACCTAAGATTCAGACCAGAGTGTATTTATTTGATTGATCCATATGTACGAATCAACCAAAATCAATTTATTGATTCGGTTTGATCTTCCTCTTTTATATTTTTGAGTTTGGTGCAGACCAACCAAGCAGTGTCCCCTATACAAATGAATGTGTTGTTGTTATAAGGAAAGAGTGTATTGAAAAAAAGTAGTTGGTTTTTGTAAAGTGTGTGCAGCTTCATTATTTTGTTGGTGTTGTTGTTGAACGTGTAACCGAGAGTAGAGTGGGAGTAGAATTGGAAGGAGTGTGAGATAATAAATAATTTCCCAATCTTCTCTTCTCCCTACTTGAAACCAACTTTTACCTATGCTACTAACTCTTCACCATCTACCTCCAATCATATTCACCAAAGAAGAAGACACAACCGAAAATTAAATGTGAGTGATTGAAAAATAAAATATCCATGCATGATGGATTGAAAGAGAAAAGATAAAATTTGGGATTTGGTTGGCAATAGCGAAACTTGGAGCAGAAGTTTGGGGGCAAAGAAAAAAAAAAGGGGAAAGTGGAAGGTGAAGCAAACCACTACCATACATTCTATCATTTTATCTTTCTCTTTTCTTCTCTTTGATCAATCAATTATCATCATCACCATCACCCTTCCCTTCAACCCAACTTCCAACTCTTCTAGAAACCCGTCCCTGTCACACATACTCACTCTCTCTCTCTCTCTCTCTATCTCTCTCATGCATCATAATGCACCAAACCAATATAATAAACAACAGCAACTACCATTACCATCTCTATGCTTTCACACATGAATACCCAAACTACGGATACATTTCTTTCCAGGAACCTCACAACAACCAACTTACTTAAATCACTAAATCTTTTTCTTTTCTTTTTTTTTTTTCCTTTTTCACAATATCCAATATCTCACTTCCACCACTCATGCCAATATTAAACATTTATGTTATTAATATTATTAACTCTGTTTTTGATTCAACGAGATTGACTATATGGATACGATATCTATTTTATTAAACGGTATACTAATTATTTGGGTGGTTAGTTAACAGTGGAAAATACGAAAATAAATTATGTTATAAATATTTTATAAAAAAAAAAAATCTTGCAAATGATGCATATAATTTAAAGTGATTAAATGCGGAAGTAGCATAGTCCTTACGGTAATAGCAACAGCATCACATGTTAGGAGGACATTATTGAAAAAGAATTGATATTAGTTTATGCAAAAAGGGGGAAAGTTCACATCTTCTTGTCTTGCCTTGCCCATACTTTAAACCCATAGCCAATGTTTATAATAATATGATCTCATGAAATGAATTCAAAGAGAGGGAAAGGTACCAGCCACTCTCCTCTAACCTATCTCACCAACTCACATCTAGAAGCACCAATATCAGTAATCACTTTTTCTTTTCAGTCAAAAGCCTATAAAAATCACCTCCCAGGGCCGGCCACCCTTATTGTTCCACCACACCAGAGCCAGAGAGAGTGATTCCAAACCCACCCATTAAAACAACAATCATTCAATAATCCTTCATCTCAGAGTGGAAGAAGAAGCAGCATGGGAAGGTCTCCTTGTTGTGAGAAAGCACACACAAACAAAGGTGCATGGACCAAAGAAGAAGACGATCGCCTCATAGCTTACATCAGAGCTCACGGCGAAGGTTGCTGGCGCTCTCTCCCCAAAGCCGCCGGCCTTCTCCGCTGCGGCAAGAGCTGCCGCCTCCGCTGGATCAACTACCTCCGCCCTGACCTCAAACGCGGCAATTTCACGGAAGAAGAAGACGAGCTCATCATCAAACTCCATAGTCTCCTCGGGAACAAGTAAGATATTTATACATAGTAGTAATCGTAAATCGTAATGATAAACACCCATTTGTTTGTTTATTGATGAGATTGTTCCAAATTATATATATATATAGGTGGTCTCTGATAGCTGGGAGATTGCCGGGGAGAACGGACAATGAGATAAAGAATTACTGGAACACTCACATAAGAAGGAAGCTTTTGAGCAGAGGGATTGACCCTGCAACTCACAGGTCTCTCAACGACTCTCCCCGTCACAATCAAGCCCAGGAATCAGCCGGCGCAGCCACCATATGTTTTGCTCCTAAACAAGAGGAAAAGGACAACAACGTGTTGTTCGTGGAGGTTAAGGATTCCAAAAGTCCCACATCGGAACGCTGCCCTGACTTGAACCTTGAGCTAAGCATCAGTCCCCCCCATCACGAGCGGGAGGAGGGTGGCGATGGCGATGAAGAGGAATCGAAGAGTATTGGGAGAAGCCTTTGCTTTGCCTGCAGTTTGGGTTTGCAAAACAGCAAAGACTGTAGCTGTGCCCTCAATGCCATCACTGCTAATGCCAACGCTTCTTCTGCCACTGGCTTCGATTTCTTGGGCTTGAAAACCAGCCCTTTGGACTACAGAACCCTGCAAATGAAATGAAATTACATTCAGATTCCGAATCTCTCGCTCTTTCTTTCTTCTCTAATTTGTATAATTAATTAATTAATTAGTTTTGGATCCATGGATGCAAATGATACAGTTCCACCCAGTACAGTTCAACACCATGTTCCTGTTCCCCTGTCTTCGTGTCCTTCTTCTTCCCCTTTCCGCGTATTTTCTTATCTCGCAAACGTGGATAAAATAAAACCTAATACGTAATAGATTCACCCTTTCTCCGCCACCAAAAAAGTGTTACTGTTAGTAAAAAATGAAGTAGTAATTTGATTCCTGGGATTCGGTTCTCTTTCCCAACTTTACCAACTGTTTAAGACACGTAGACCTTCTTCGTCTTGCACAGGGATTTGGATTCAGATTCACGTCAATTCCATTAGTTTAGATTCACGATATTCTCTGTTTTGTCGCGGATGCTAAACTTTCTACTCATCTTAATCTAACTTAATCTTGTACCACATTACAAGATTTATAACTGTTTCGTTACATGTATTTCATAATTAACGGTACACAATTTTTTTTTTTAATTTAGATTAATGTTTTTTGCATGACTTGATAATAAATATATATTTGATAAAAAAAAAAACAGGCCTTGTTCGGTTAACTAATATCTTACGCTCATTAATTAAAGAAGATCACAGACGTACTTAGTATTTTTCTGTGTATTTTTATTTCTTAAGAGTTAAGCATTTAATACTTTAGAATGTGAGATATCATTAGTTTTATTTCTTCAACTAACTAAAGTCTTTTACACACTTTCTAGTATTATAGTTCATTAAAAGTGTTACAAAATAATTATAATATTTGGTATTTATTTTTGTCAATCAACTTGATTTCAATTTAAATATTTATTAAATATAACAAGGTACCGCTCCAAACCTAAAATTATTCCACTCAAAATATACATATTTAGGTTCATCCTACATAATTCATAATATGTATAGTTTTAAGAAATTAAGAAATTATTATTTCTACTAATTTGATTAAATGAAAACAAAGTTATTAAAATTCTTATGTGGGTTACGAGCTAAACATTATGTAGGGCAAACAAGAGAAATTAATCCGTATTTTTTATGTGAGACAAACTGACCTAACTTGCTTTGTGCGAGTCAAAATGGGGTGATCCACCCACATTGTCATCCATACTTTTTGAAGAATCATGATTGATTATTTACAAATCTTTCATTGGAAAAACAAAATTTAAATGTGTTATGTAGGAGTCTAATTTATATAGGGTTAAATATATTTTTGATCTTTTAACTTTCATTGAAAATTGAAATTAGTCCATCTTTGAAACTTTGTTCCAATTTAGTCCTCTAACTTTAGAAATTTGTAGATTTAGTCATTTAAATTAATTTTTTGTTAAATATATTTGATGTTTGAAACGCGTTTCATAATACCATTTGAGTTGTTTAAAACATTTGGGACATTTTTACTTTAATATTAGCTGAGAATGTGTTTGAAACATGAAATATATTTAACAAAGTCAGTTAAAATGACTAAATTCACGCATTTCTTAAAATACGAGACTAAATTGATTCAAAATTTTGAAAAATAACTAATTTAAATTTTCACTAAAAGTTAAGGGACAAGAAATATTAATCCATTTATACGATAGATTTATACCAACTTTAGTCTAAATTTTGAAGACAATAAATTTATAATTTTTTTTCCAATTAACATAAAACTTAAACCGTTAATTATTTACTAATCTTATATTATAGAAACAAAATATAAATGAGTTATAAGTTGAAATCAAACTTAACCTTTTAGGATAATAATTTTATAATTTTATTTTCTGTATTTCACGTAAAATCTGAACTCACCCTTACAGTAATAATTACCGAAATAGAACCAATAAATGATAAAAGAAAAGTTTGAAACATGCCTACTCTGTTGTTAATAGTTTTGTTTTTCTGTTCTTTTTTATTGGTTGTGTACATACCATGAAGACTTAAAACTATTGGGGTTGCTTTGTACTTTAGGATGTTTATGGGATTGTCTTTTATAGAGAAAAAAGAAGAAGAAAAAACGAGAGTGATAGTTGTTGGTATGAAAAAAGTAAATGGATAAACTGTGAAAAAAAAAGAGGGTGAGATGAAAAAAGGGCATGGGAGCTCAATAATTAATAGATACCTAAATTGCGATCATGAAGTGATGTGTTATTTGTAGCACAACGTATCCATCATATATATATATATATATATATGTATATATTCTACCATCCTACTAACATTTAATTTTTTAGGTCACCATTCAACAAACTTCATTACTTTTCTATGTAACGGTACACATGATGAGACCTACCTACTCAGCTTTTCCCATTATTATTTTTTTTTCAACCTTTTAGGGACCCTTGTATTATTTCAATTAGTACATTACATGAATCATTTATGCATTGTATTTTGCCACTTCTTCATTGGAGTTTTACAAATTTAGAATTTTACAATTACATGCAAAATTACTTTAGAAGCCGAGTTGGCTTAAAATAATTTTTGTTTCCACGATAATAATATATTTGTATGCGATTGTAAATTTGGTGACACGTTTTTGGGTGGGCAGAGCATCATAATAATGTCCTTTATGATAGTATAATAATTGAGAAAAACGTGTTGAAAAGAAATAATGTTAGCAGATTTACATGTAATGGTCTTTTTCATTAAGTTGACCAAACCCAACAACACAGAGTGTGTTTGCATTCATTAAGTGTGTTTGCAATTAAAAGAATGTTTTTCGCTAATTACTTGGCCAATTGGCTAATATATATATATATATATATATATGGTAGCTGCATAAATACCTCTTTAATTCTTTTTCATTTGTGTACTAAAGAACTTGAAATAGTTAAGTGTGATAAATGAGATTAATTAAAAAGGTGGGAGTAACTAAATCATATAAGGGATAGTGAAATGATCCCACAACCATTCAAAATTAATATGCACGTTTAATTTAAGAAAATTTTATTGTTATTATTGATCATGTATGGTTAAATAATATTATTTTTTTTATAAATGATTAAACTTTTTGTAACCAAACTTTTTGAAAAATTCTAATTTTTTTTATTAAGTTGTGTAAATTTGTATTTCAATATATCTTATTTGGATGATTGTAATCTAATAATTACATGTTATTACTCTATGCTTAAATGAATATCAATAATAAAATTTTTGTTTAATAATTTTAGACTATTAAATAAAATGCTACATGTGTAATAGCTATATCAATATAAATAATAATTAAGTATCTACAAACATAATTATCATTACCTTTCAATAATAAAGTATGTAATAAATATTTTACTATCATTTACAGGTATAATTACTTATCTATTTTATTTCAATTGATTAATTTTCTTTTTAATCTCTCCATAGTAAGTTTGATAGTTGATTAAGTAATTGTTAAAGTTACACGTTATATAATATGAAAAGGAAGGAAAAATATAAATTTTTTGTAAAAGTGAATAGTTAGATTTTAATATTGGCACCCATTTTACAGTGTATAAGAAATAGGAATGACAACCGGGCGAGCCAGGGATGGGTTTCACTATCCCATACCCATTTTCATCAAAAAATTTCATCCACATCCCATACCCAAACCACACGGGTATTAAAGTTTTATGACATCTTCATCCTCACCGGGTAACGGATATAATCTCGTACTCATACCCATACCCGTTTCCTTATTACTTCAATATAAATTTTAATTATTTTTATAAAATAATAAAAAATTACGGTATAGGAAACATAATATTATCAAATATTCAATATTAGGAGGATGGTTGTTTCTTCGATATCAAATATTTTGAAATAATTTATAATTGTTTACATTTTAGATTGGAATACCAAATAAAAATTTCATGAGTACTAAAACATTTATTAAATTTGCAAACTGCAAACATTAATGAAACCTAGTTGATAAAATTTGAATATATTTTTAAAAAATTTAAAGAAAAACAAATATTCAAATTAAAATATATTTTAAATGTTTGTTTACTTCAATTTTTTAAATTATAATGAATCTCTTTTTGTATACACTAATAAAAATGATAATACATTACTTAATCAAAATGACGCAAATAACAAATAATAAACATAATAAAATTTTGTTAACATCGATATTGTATCTTTTGAACTCCAATATATGTTGGATGGTAATAAAAAATATTCATGGCAATTACATTAAATTTTGATATGGTAGTAAATAAAAGTTATTTATAGTAAAAAATTACAGTATGATTGATATAATGAGTTAGAAAATAAAAAATAATTAGATAAAATATACTGAAATAGTATTCTACATGATAAAAATAAACAACAAATAAAAATATTAAAAAATTAACAAATGTATGTCTTAAAAACTATTGAAAAAAACCGCACAAAGGAAAACGAATGTATAATTAAGGGTATGATAAGATGAAAAATACCTTAGACATCTAAAATCACTTTTCAAATATCAACATATATAATCAATGGTTGAGAAATAATTATTTTAGCAAAACAAAAGAGTTCTTCAAATAAAACAAAAATTAATAAAAATAAGTAAAGAATTTGTTTTATATTACTTAGTAAATGAAATGTTTATGTTATTAAACACTTAAATTGAGAGTATTAAACATACTCATGTGAAAGGAAAATATACAATAAATAAAAATATTAAAAAATAATAGAAATATTCAAATATGAGACATAAATATTTTTTAATTGACATACATCATTTTAACATAATTATATAAATGTTATGATAACATGAAAAATATATTAGATATGCGAATGAATTTCATGACAAACCAAATAATTACAAGAAATAAAAAAATTAGATATATATATATATATATATATAATTATAAACGTAATTTAAATTAGAGATTTTTCATATAAACGTAAATATCAATATGAGATTTTTTTTCAACACTCTCATGATCAATTAGGTGATCAATGCTTTCATTTGCTTTAGCAAAGAAAATAACAATATCAAGATGAGTAGCATCCATATGGCCATAATCAGAATCACTATCTTCATAAGCAAAGTGTGTTTCTATGTTCTTCTCATTATTTGTAAGATGCTCTGGTGTACAACAAGTACAACTCAAATGGCCTTTACCATCGTAATGATAATATATACCTTAATCTTTTTGTCATTATTTTCACATTTTCCTTTTCCTTTTTTCACATTATCGTGCCACTTCTGGTGACAAAATGTGTCTTTGAAATTTTCTTTATAACCATGTCCAAAATCAAGATCATGATTGATCATGAAAATATAAATCAAATATTGCTGCATTCACTTCTGGGAATGGAGTAGAACCAATTTGGACAGGTTTTATGATTTTTTATCAAAAGCTCATTGTTTTTTCAGCCATACAAAGGCATGAAATAAATTCATAATATTGATTGCTGCATTCACTTCTGGGAATGGAGCAGATTAGGCGGATCTCATGATTTTTCATCAAAAACTTTATTGCTTTGTCCAGCCAGCCATACATAGGCATGAAATAAATTCACAATATTTGTGAAATCTCTTTTCACAATATTTTTGTTATGAGCAAATTAGTTTCTTAGATGCTTTATTTCTTTATTTAATGGTATCCCAATATCCATTGCATCTAAATATATTTCAACATTTAAAATCCAATATTATGAATTCTTCCTTGTAGTATCAAAGGTCACAAATCCAAATTTTGCAACGTTTCGAGTGTTTAGAATTAACACATAAAATAATAATATTAATAATAATAATAATAATAATCATCATCAAAATAATCATAATAATCACCTTCATAATAAAAATAAAAATAATAAGACGGAGATGAAAATTGATAAAGTTAAACAATTTTTATCGCAAGAGGAAGAATATAAGTTAAAATTATAATTTGAGAAAGGATTAGAAAGAGCCTGGATTGAGACACGCAGAGCACTGTCGTTATAGAGAAAAAGCTTCCACTAGTCCTCAATTGGTTGAAGCATCGTGCTGATAACGTGTTATGAAATAAAGCGAATAACAGAGAAGATAATAGAGAAGAAATAACAGAGAATAGAAAATGAGAGAATAGGGAACAACTCATCTATGTATTATATTATTATTGATAGGAAGAGTCCTATTTATAGATACAATATGTAATTCATAAAGGAAACAAATCAACTTAGTTCATACAAATATTTACCATAAAGAGTAATTAATCATATGAGTAAATCAATGGACAATCATTAATTCTTAACACAATACAATTTATAACTAGCTACCGTAACATGATTTTTCAAAATTGTGTTAATTTCAAGCAATAATCATATTGAGTACTTTGACTAAATCTTGAGGATAACAAAATTTATTATATTTTTAAAATTAAGAGACTTGATTGGTATTTATTAATAGAGCAATCAAATTGATCAAAATAAATAAATTATAATTAGACTTAATCTAAATGGATGATGTATTTTCTGGAAAGATGTAGTAAGAAAGGCATTTTTTTTTCTGCATCCTGGCGCACTCAAATTGCAACTCGACTTACAAATGAATGCTTGCATAAGAACGTTAACAATCCTGATTAACCTTCTAAGGGATGTGAAACACGCTGCATTAAAATTTCTATTAAGTGCGGCAACGCGGGTCGCCCGCGTAAGCTCTTGTTTCCGGATTTGCAAGTCTGTTTATTTTTTTATTTTAATTTTTTATGATAAAATTCTGAATGTTCTAATAAATTAAAATATTTTGAAAAAATCAAAAAATTTCAAATCTAACAAATTCAGATCATGTTTATATTTGTATATTCATACATGTATACTAAATTCTTCAAATTTTAACATATTAAAAAAAATATAATATTTATCTTTTTCACTCATACAAAAATTTTAAAATATTTATATAAAAATTCAGGAATAAAGTAATTAACATATATAAATACAAATTTCTTTTTATATGAATCGCAGATCAATCTACTCAACTTACAAGTTATGCAGATCAAAATTTTGCTGACAAGCAAATTTAATATCTCAATCCATTTTATTTTTCTTTTGTATGCAAACTAACTCGTCGGATCAACCCTATATTGTCACTCCTAATTTCTAATGTAAATAAGATTTCTAGTATAAATTTGAATTTTAGGAATGTGAAACACGCTCCATTAACATACCTCAATATTTTCTATTACTTTTAAAAACATTTCACTTGCACATAAAAAGACTTAGCAAATAGAATGTTTAATTTTATGTAGGGAGATACATTAGACATTATAATAATATAGACACAATTAGCTGCCAAAATATAATAATTCTATGCTGGTTAGACAGACTCTAACATAATATTAAAATAGTTATTAAATTTAGAGTGAACTAAACCAACTTTAATTGAATGTTAATATTTATTGAAATAAAAAAATAAATTTAAATAAAGTTTTGATTGAGATAACATTAAATTAAATTTAGAGTAAATAGGCGACTTTAACATAACACTAAATTAAATTTAAAATGAATAAAAAAATTCTAATTAAATGTTGTATTAAACTAAAACAATTAATGGTTAAATCCTTTCGGAGGTCACAAGATTTTAAGTAGGTCCTCTTCTTTTTATTTGACTCAACTAGGTTTTTATTTTAGAAAATTCGTTGCAATTAGGTTATTTCTGTTAGTATATTACTAACGGTGTTAACTATGTGTCACGTGTTAGAGACAGTGTGTAAGACCCACAAATTTTTCTTACTATTATTATACCCTAAACTATAAAGGGCTGCTCCAATCCTATGGGCCTAAGGGTTGACCCAAAACGAATTCTGACCTAATCTGCCCTAACGCTTGCATTCCACTCACTTGGCAGAAACAGATCTCCTACCCCTTTTAGAGCAGCCGCAAACCTCTACTAAGGTTTTCGCATCCCCTCTTACGTTGTGCTATAAGGACTCCATTGACTCAAGTAAGTTAACCTTCCAACTTACTTTTTAAGGATTATCTTGTTCCTTTTTAAGATTATTGAATATGGTGTGAGTTGATTAAGAAAGCTAAGTGAAATCCCCACTGGACATTAAGATAGCATGCTATCTAGATGTGAAGGTTCCTTTCACAAAGCT
>Ga0214543_1002368_pt1 | contig 36993 bp, 21 predicted proteins | sample CNSS2metaG_FD_160094 | JGI IMG/M metagenome (GOLD analysis project Ga0214543, IMG submission 160094) | Root nodule microbial communities from cowpea collected in UCLA plant growth center, Los Angeles, California, USA - CNSS2 | ecosystem: Host-associated > Plants > Roots > Nodule | place: USA... | reverse complement strand
ACTATGGCCCTCAGGAGCCCTCCCGCTTCAAAGGCCACTAACATGAAATATCGAAACAGAGAAGAGGATTTCAACAGAGCATTTCGCTGCTGCAACTGTTCCAGGTGCTTCCATGGTGAGCGGTGCAATATTGGCATTCACGGTGGCTCACAAAAGTGCAGGTGTTGCTGGAAGATGAGGCGAGGTGCAACGATAAAATGGTGGTGCAAGTGGTTACGATTTTCGCTGCTGTTGCGGCATCAATGGCTGAACAATGGAGTTCTCGTCACTGCTTGGTGGACTGCGCGAAGTTTTCGCGATGGGTGCTGCCGGCGAGATGAAGTTCGGTCCTGTGATTTTATTTTTTTTTAAAATAATATTGAATCTATGGCTTCGATTTCTCTGCAACCGAGGCAGAAAAGGGATCTATGGCTTCGGGTAATGACCGAGACCAAAAGAGGTACCTTTTGGCCTCGCTTTAATATGCCTCGGTTCTTAAACCGAGGCAGAATCTCGAAAATAATCGAGGCCAAAAGGGGGTACTGCACTAGTGACAATTGGTATCAGAGTCACTTTTTCTTAGTATGTTTTGTGGTTACAACATTGCCTCTCTTAGTATGTTTTGTGGTTACAACATTGTCTCCTTATTGTGTAGTTGACATTAGTACAGATAACATTTGATGATGAAGTGAAAGCATTAATTTTATTCTAATCTCTTTCGATAGTAATTCTGCAAGTAATAGCAAATTATTGTGTAGTGTAGATAGTGTTATTGACTCATGAATTATGGACTTTTCAAAAGAATATTTAGTTGAGTCAAAAATGAAATAGGAAAAGAATACTAGAATGAGATTAGGCAGAAGTGGTTAGGACCTAAAGAATATGGGTGCCAAGAGTGACTTGTGAAAGAGTACATGGTTTGAATTAGAAGTGACTTGAGAAAGAATATTTATACATTCTTCGCATCCTAAGTATGTGGAGTTAAACTTAACTGGTTGGTCAAAAATTAGACATGGTCTATGTGATCAAACAAAGTCGTGTAAAAGTATAAAATTAAGTATCTTTTCTTTCTTTCTTGAACTTTTTAATAATAATTCTGCAAGTACACTTATTCATGATCTCAGGGGCATAAAGAGAAAATAATAATAATAATAATAATTTTTAAAATAATAATGTGATATTACAACTATTTGTCCTTCAGAAAGTGTGTGTGGATTCATTATGTAGTATTCTTATGACAGAGCCAAGCTTAAAGGGAAGTACCAAATTAATGTGTATATATAGTTTTCAGAGACAAATTTTTTCTCTTCATAGTATCTTTGCACCTAGTTTTCTTAGCTTAATTGTAACATAAAATTTAAGGCATTTTTTGTTAGTATTATGGTGTTTGATTTAGTCCTACATCGCTTAGGATTGTGAGATTTGGTTCTCTATTGTGCTATATATGAGACCCTTTGTAAAATTTGATACACATCAAAATAAAAATACTTTCGAGTGTAGTTGTGGACATAGGCATACACATTGTACGCCGAACCACAATAAATTATGTTTGTCGTTTATTTTTCTCTCCTTTATTCTTTCATTTATTGGCTTGTTCTTAACAATTGGTATCAGAGCTATTTTTTCTTGGTATGCTCTATGGTTACAACATTGTTTGATCTTCCACATCAGAAAAGATTTGGTTTCTTTTTCTTCTTGGAAATCTTTGTTTAGAGAAGTAGTGGGAGCTTTTGTGAAAAGAAGTAGGAGCTTTCGTCAAAGGCAGTAAGAGCTTTCTTCAAAAGGCATTGGAAGAAGAGAAGGTGAGGATTGAGAAGTTTGATGGCAATGGACTACCTGTATCAGAAGAAGTTGTATCTACCCTTAATAGGGCAAAAGTCAATCAACATGGAGCAGTCAGAATGGGAGTTGTTAGATTGGCTGTGTTCAACATCATGAATGAGAAAATAACCGTAGATTTGATGCAGGCATTATCAAATATGTATGAGAAGTCATATGCAGCCAATAAAATGTATTTGATTCGTAGGCTAGTCAACCTAAAAATGGGTGAAGGTAACTCGGTTACTAATCATATTAGTAAATTTAATACAATTATTGCGCGGTTGACATCAGTGCAGATAACATTTGATGATGAGGTAAAAGCATTAATTTTATTCTCATCTCTTTTGAAAAGTTGGAGTGCAACTATTACTACGGTTAGTAACTCTGCAAGTAATAGCAAGTTGAAGCTTGATAACATCCGTGACTTGATGTTAAGCGAAGATGTTCACAGAAAAAATTCAGGGGAATCTTCCAGTTCTAGTTCTGGTTCAGGTGCATCATTTCATACTACACCTTCATTAGAACTATTATCTAACTATGTTTCAGGAAAGTTTGGGAAGGTCTACCTAACAGATGGAAAATCTCTTGATATTATAGGAAGATGTAATATTAACATCAGAACCTCTAATGGAAATGTGTGGACTTTGAATAATGTTAGATATATTCCTGCCTTAAGGAGAAACTTAATATATATAAAGCAGTTGGATGATGAAGGACATTGCACTACTTTCAGAGATGGACATTGGAAGGTAATGAGAGGTAATTTTGTTGTTGCTCGTGGAAAGAAGCAATGATCTCTTCACATGATTGTATATGAGTGTCAACACCCAATTTTGTCTAGGTGAATGCATTTGATTTTTTTTTTTAAAAAAATAAAATAAGAAAATATGTTTTTGATTGATGGTAGGTAAGAAAAAAGAGATGAAATAAGTTTTTTTTTTAAATTTTCAAACTTTAATTCTACCATGAGAAAAAGGAAAAAAAATATAAAAAAAAGAAGGAAAATCTAATTTGTTTTTAATTATCACACCCTTCTCATGAACCAAATTTTTTATACATATTTTCACCCCCACTGTTTGTTATTTACAGTCCTCATATCATGTGTTAGAAAATGATATTTTATAATCTCTATTTTTAGAGAAAGGTATAATTTTAATGTTAGAAGCAATATTCTTCATAATAATTAGAATAAATATCTTGATTTTATGCTTATGTGATGTATCTCATTATGATTTCTTCAGTCAAAGAAGATATTATTTTAATTATTAGAAGCAATATTCTTCCTAATAATTAGACTAAATATCTTGATTTTATGCTTATGTGATGTGTCTCATTGAGTTTTTTTCTTTCAAATTAGAGAATATATTATTCTAATAATTAGAGACAATATTTATGATAATAATTATAATCAATACCCAGAATATTATTTTATGATTTTATTCCTTTAATATGTTTCATTGTGACCAATTCTTTCCTCATATATATCATTATAATTAAAGACTAGGATTTCAGTGGTATCCCAAGGTGTTTATATAACCACAAAATCTCTCCAATACAAGACAGAAAAAAAATTTGACACTCCTATTCTTTTTTTATTACTAGAACAAACACGAAAACGGGATCACCTCACTATCCTCTTAGTCGGGATTTGCTCTATTCGTTGGCTTGAAAGGTAAGTTATTTTTTGCTCCTAATGTTATTCAAGATTGGTGATAATAATAAAATTAATGGTTTGTGAATCTTGACTCTATTACTATGTCATAATATCAAGTGTGTGATTGATTGACCCGTTATATGGCTAAATGCGTTTAGGGTTCAGATGTTAGGTGACTTTGGGTTTGGATTCATGATTGATATGTGTTGATTGAATGTTTAATGTTTGATTGTGGCAACAACTCTGATTGTGAATGAACATCTCTATTTGAGTGATTAATTCACGTGAAACTTAATTTATATACACCACCTTTCTCTTTTCTTCTATATGGGATGCCATTATTTTTATCTTGGTAATTAGAAAATCTTTTGTAGGCTTTTAATTCACTTATTTTAAAAATATATATAATTTTTTTTAAGTTATATTATTTCTTTTATATTATTGAATATCATGTCAAGTCTTGGATTTGCTTGATAACTAAAACACTCATGTGTAGGATTTTAATTCTCTTATTTTAGGAAATAAAAAATAAAAGAAAAGAAAAAGAAAAATTATAAATTATATTTCCTTATTGAATATTATGTCAAGTCTTGGATTTGCTTGTAATTAAAATACTCCTTTGTAGGCTTTTAATTCTATTATTTTTAAAAAGAAATTAATTATTTCTTTTATACAATTTTTGAAGATCATGTCAAGTCTCGAATTTGCTTGATAACAAAGTATTTTATCATGTTGAATCTCGCATTTTCTTGATAATAAAAAAATTATAAATTATAAATTATGCTTCTTTTTACCATTTTTGGATATCATGTCAAGTCTTCGATTTGTTTGATAATTTAATCAGGTTGAATCTCAGATTCTCTTCATAATAAAAATATTAAAATCTAAAATTAAAAAAAAATATCAAACAACAAATATTTTTACAGAGAACTACGTGATCCCTGATTTTCCAAATGAAAATACGTAGGAGCGAGATACAATTCTTGTCAGGCTAGAAAGATAAAAAATAATTATCTTTTTTATCTTTATTATATTTTATATGTATTTATTTTGTTTGATTTTCAGGGAATAACAAATATTTTAAAAATTTACTTTTATCTTGCATACTTAATTAAAGGGTTAGGACGAGCATTGTGGTGTGTTAATACCTTTCCCACATGTAACTGACTCCCGAACCCAAATTCGGTTTCAAAGACTATTCTTTTCTTAAGTTTTTTTTTTATAGTTTTTCATAATAAACTATGGTGGCGACTCCTCTGTACCTTTTAAACTATTTTCGTCGTCCTGCCAAGATCTTGGTTGCGATAATGAGGATATGATATCAGTTACAGAAGTTGGCAACAATTCATCTTTGTGGCATTAGAGGCTTGAGCATATGAGTGAGAAAGGAATGAAGCTCATCGTCTCAAAAGGTAAAATACCTAACTTGAAGCATGTTGACGTTGAACCTTGCGAACATTGTATCTTTGGAAAACAGAAGAAGGTTAGCTTCTCCAAAACAAGTAAGTCATCTAAAGTTGAAAGACTACAACTAGTGCATACATATGTTTAGAGGCTAGCTCCAATGAAATGTATTGGAGGTTCACAGTATTATGTAACCTTCATCGATGACTCTACAAGAAAGGTATGAGTTTATTTTCTTAAAAATAAATCCGATATGTTTTCTGTGTTTAAAAGGTAGAAAGAGGAGGTTGAGACTCAAACAGGTTTAAAGGTTAAATGTTTGAAACTTGATAATGGTGGAGAATATGATAGTAGTCAATTCAAGGAGTTTTGTTCACAGAACGAGATCAAAATGATCAAGACGATTCAACGAACACCATATATAACAAAATAGTATGGCAAAAATAATAAACAAAACCTTAAATAAGAGAGAAAGATGTATGAGAATCCAGTGAGGATTACCCAATGTATTTTGAGCAGATGCAATGAGCATAATAGCCTATCTCATAAATAGTGGACCATCGGTTCCTTTAGACTATCAGTTACCTAAAGAAGTATGGTCTGAAAATGACGTAAACCTTTCACATCTGAAAGTTTTTTGTTGTGCTTCATATATCTAGTTAGACCCTAATAGTAGAGATAAATTGGACCCTAAGGCAAAGCGATGTTGTTTAATTGGTTATGGATCTGACATGTATGGCTACATGTTTTGGAATGACCGAAACAAGAAAATTATCAAAGGTAGAAATGTTACATTTAATAAAAACATGTTCTATAAAGACATAACTGCAAAATTTGCAAATACAAATAAACAGCTAGAGCAAGTATCATTAGAAGAAATTTCAGAAAGTGATGTAGTCAACAGAAGGCAGAATACAAAAGTAGAGTTTGAGTCAAAACCTGAACAAATAGTAGAGACAACAACTCTTGAAGTCTTAATTAGAAGATCTAGCAACACAATTGTAGCACCATAAAGGTATTCTCCTTCATTGCATTACTTGTTGTTGACTGATGTTGGTGAGCCCGAGCATTTTGCTAAGGCTATGCAAGGAGATGTATTAAGTGGGAGCTAGCAATGGAAGATGAGATAAAGTCCGTTCAAAAGAATAAAACATGGTCTTTAACCAAGCTACCAGAAGGAAAGAAGGTTTTGCAAAATAGGTGGATCTATTGGTTAAAAGAAGAACCATATGGTAACAAAAGATATAAGGCTAGACTCGTAGTGAAAGGGTTCCAACAAAGACAGAGAACTGACTTCACAGAAATTTTCTCTCATGTTGTCAAGATGACTACCATCAGAGTTATCTTGAGTATAGTAGTTGTAGAAAATCTTCATCTAGAGGAGTTAGATGTGAAAAATGCATTCCTACATGGGGATATTGAGGAAGATTTTTCTTTATGGCACAACCAAAAGGTTTTGAAGTACAAGGTAAAGAGAATCTTGTATGCAAGCTTCATAAAAGTTTGTATGGATTGAAACAAGCACTAAGACAATGGTACAAGATGTTACATTAAGAAATATGTTGACAGGTATATCATTTTTGCCTTGTTTGTTGACGACATGTTGATTGTTGGTGCTAATATGGCAGGAATTGACAGTTTGAAGAAATAATTTTCAGAAAATTGTTAAATGAAGGATCTTGGTCCAGCCAAGCAAATTTTTGGTATGGGAATCTCCAAGGATAGATCTGTAGGTATTCTGAACTTAGCTCAGGAAAAATATATAGAAAAATTGCTTAGCAGGTTTAATGTTTGAAATGCTAAAACTAGGAATACACCTTTGGGAACTCACTTAAAGTTTTCAAAAAAGGCTATTTTCTCAGACAAAGGAAGAAGAAAGTCACATGTCTAAATGGATATTGAGATATTTGAAGGGCACTACAAAGATGCATTTGTCTTTTAGAAGAAGTAATCTCACTTTATAGGGGTTTTCTGATGTAGATTTGGGAGGTGATTTAAATAGTAGAAAGAGCACAACATGTTACATTTTTACGTTGGGTGGTATAGCTATTAGCTAGAAGTCCAAACTTTAAGGAAGAGTCTCTCTCAACCATTGAAACTGAGTATGTAGCTATCTCAGAAGTAGCAAAGGAGATAATATGGTTGAAGAATCTTCTAAAAGAATTAGGAAAACAACAAGATGACTCTCCATTGTTCAGTGACAGTCAAAGTGCTATTTGTCTAGCTAAAAACCTAATTTTTCATTCCAGATGCAAGCACATTGAATTGAAGTATTATTTCATCAGAAACTTGATAAATGATGGAGACTTGTTTTTGTTGAAGATTCCAGGTGCAAAGAATCCAGCTGATATGTTGACAAAGATTGTCACAACAACTAAGTTGAGGCTTTGCATTGCCTCAATTGGCCTTCAAGAAAATTGATGATGAAGGCACTACACTAGGTGGTAATGTAAATCAAACCCCAAGTGGGAGAATTGTTAGTATTGTGGTGCTAGATTTAGTCCCACGTCGCTTACGATTGTGAGATATGGTTCTCTATTTTGCTATATATGAGACCCTGTAAAGTTTGATACACAAAAAAAATACTTCCTAGTATAGTCGTAGGCATACACATTGTACGTCAAACCACGTTAAATTTTTTTTGTCGTTTATTTTTTTCTCTCTTATTCTTTCCTTTATTGTCTTGTTCCTAACAATTTTTGTTGCATTAAGTAAATCAAAATAAATATTGATATGGTTTACGGTAGCTCTTAAAGAGACAACAAGAATATTTTCAACTGAAAATTCACTAGAGAAAATTGTAAACCGAATGTGTTCTTTGAAGGAATAGGCATGACACAAGCAACAAAAAATACCTTGCCATTTGAAAATTGGACAATACATTGAGAAGTTGGTAGAAAACGGGTTGTCCTTTATTGGCCACGATCTCCTCATCACTCACGAGACCCACAAATACTTCATCTCCTATAACTTCTACTCATCTGAGAACATTGGCATGGCCACATTGGGAATAATTCAAGTGTGAGCTAAAGTCTCAAATTGGGTAGAAAAGATAAAGTTAAACACTATAGAAGATAAAAGGTCCATAACCACATTATCTTAAGGTTTTGGATTAAAAGTGGTGTCAAATGACTTATATGTGTAAGACTAATGTCATATATATCTAAAACGACAACACTATCATAGTCGATGGGTTCAGAGTGACTCTTAATGACGACGATCCTATATGAAAATATATATAACCCAACACCATTGTACATTAGATCAAAACATCCTTACATGTAAACCCGAATGTATTTCTTCTTGTGGAAAATATTCGAGTTAACTGTGCGCTTGTGTTTGATTTCTAACACTAAAATTGATTCAAAGCTTTAATAATAATCCAATAAATATTACAAATACAAATATTTAGAGATTTCAACTTGCATTTTATGGAATACACAAATTGTTGTAATTGATTTGTGAAATAGGGCAAGAGCAAAAGGAAAATGTTTATACCAGATAGTGACAGACACACTGACAATGGAAAAAAATTGATGACTTGCAATTTTGCATGGAACCCTAATTGATGCATCAAATAGCTTCAAAGTATTCCTCATACACACAAAAAATCACAATTTTGTTGAAGTGCAACCACCAACAAAATTCAAACCAAAGCTCTTATTCTAGTTTTGTGAGCATTAAATCAAGAAGTTCATGTAAGAACACGAAAGATCGAGTACTTAAAGAAGAAAACATCTAAAAGAAAGATAAAAAAATACACAAATCGATGAAAAACAATGATATATCTATTAATGAATTGTTAGTGAACAAAAATAAGAACTGAATGCAATGATTTAAAAAATGATATCCATAAAAATGAGATCTTATATGATTGTCCACTCCAGGGGAACCTTAAGGTAACTACATAAACATGTTATGTATAACTCACCCGAAAAATATTAACTCACCTGGACCTATTTTAATTGAATGGTACAAGGGACAAATAAAAAAATAAAAGTTGTAACACCCCATTTAATCAATAATCGTAATTAAAGGAAGCGTCACACAAAAATAGTATAGTAGCGCAGTCTTAGAGTTTCCACATAACGCCTTACAATAATCCAAGGCATACAACGATGCCAAACTAAACCAGATACAGAAATTTAACAGAATTAAAATGGAAGTTTAAAGGACAGCCAATACATGGGTCGTGGCCCTAAAAGAAAGCCCAGAGTAGAAAATCCAGCCCAGATGGCTAAGCAGCGGAGTCACCGTTCTCCTGTTGACTACGATGACCTCTCGCATCTGCTCCCATCAATAAATTGATGATCATCGCAAAAAAGAAGAGCCATATACAAGAAAACCAGACAAACAAACAAGGTAAGCTAGAGTAAAACAGTTCATCAAATAGTAGCATGCCATCACACAATCCAAGCATTTTATATATCATCCAAACATGTTCTGACTTCTCAAACAATACACTAGACTCTGACTCAACTCATCCGGATACATATAGTCTGGTCGGATTCAGCAAATGCTTGCACTTGTGGTGAATACCTCTGCTCACCCCTGAGCTATGTGTTACAAGTGTTACAATGAATCATTCCCACACATACAAGGTTAGTCCTTAATGAGTTTTAGGCCTCCTACTACTCTCACCACAAGAGTCAGTCCGCTCTAAGTGAGACTAACTGACTCCTTCGAGTGTCAGGATGCAACCATACCTTGAATCCTTAGCAGACCATATTGGTGGGGCACCACCTTGGACACCCACTAACATGGGCCATGGAATTATGTCCCGACCACTGAAGCACGACCCTGGAATCTCACCTAGAGATTCCAAGGGATTACGCACTAACCACAAACCAAACATAAACCAACAACAAGAGAAACATTTATCATGCTTATAATATCATACCAACCTCTGAAATCAATTCTCATTCGTACCACATGTTGAATCCATACCACTAGTCATTCCCAAATCCATGAGTATAGGGCCTCATCTCATACCAATACCATGCCTCTTTAATTTCTAACCCACTCATTAGTTTCACATGCCAAGATCCCTCAATCACATTTATCCAATTTATAGCCACAGATCATACCATGCATTTCATTTCATAGGCCTCATGCATCATACAGAATAGCTCATAAATCAAACCATCCAATTACCAATTGAAGAAAACACATAACCTGCAGCAGATCTCGCCCAAGCCAAGAGCCCTCGCTCAGGTGAGAGGGGTGCTCTCGCTTAGGCAGTAAACCCCCGCTTAGGCGAGATCGTGACCAGTGTTGGGAGGTTCTCGCAGGCTCGCTTAGGCGAGCCTTACCTCGCTTGAGTGAGACAACCTCTCACCCAACAGTGAGGTCCCTCGCTTGGGCTAAACCATAGCAGCGTCCCAAAGCTTTCACTCCTCCTCGCTTAGACGAATGGCTCTCGCCTGAGCGAGACAGTGCCTCGCTCAAAACCAGAGCTCTCTGCCTGAGCAAGAGTTCGCGAAACCCCTAGTTTGCTCCTACAAGTCTCACTTGGGCGAGAGTAACAGATCTCGCCACCGTTTCTCCTACAATAGTCACATGTTCGCACCCAAATAACAATACAAGGCAGTTCACACATTCATCACAATCATATAGATCATACAACACCCACAAACTCTAAATCAGCCACAAATCATTCAAGACCCAAAACCCTAACTTCCCTGTACCTGGAATAAGGTTTAGCAAGGACCCTGACGGCACGACCACGAGCACAACAACTCTAGGGATGAACTACAGGGCTGAAATAAAGGTGGAACATAACCAGTAGATGGGGTTAACAGAGGATCCTAACTAGGAATACGAAAGGTGATTAAAGGGGGACCAACATGAACTAGAAAGGGATACTTACATGGAGCAACGAGTCCTCTTAGCTCAACGTAACAGCGGAAGCAAACCCTAGCAAAGAGGTTGACGACTGCAGTTCAAGGTTCTCTGAAATGAGTGGAAAGTGTGAGTTAAGGAAAACTAGGAGTGGTTTTTATCCTTTGGGCCAGCCTTTAAGTCCAACAGTTGTAAGGAAACCCTTAAAATATTAGGGCAGGAAAGTTGGGTCTTATAAAAGCAAACTTCTACTCCCCTGAAAATATAACAATTTTTCTTAATTTGCAATGGACAAGTCAATATTTCCTTTTTCTAATTAGTAAATATCTCACTGACTTTATTCTATTTCCAACGAAGCAGCAATTTCTACTATAGGAGCACTAGACAACTCTACAAAAAATAAATTTTCGTTAAAATTCTCTTTTTCAACATAAAATGTTGGTCTTTTAAGTAAGGTAAAGGCATTATTTCACTCTTGTTTGTCAACATTGATATAACATCCCACATTAGGTCTCATTTGCATATTTTTCAACACATAAGAGACTAACATGAATACACCTCTGCATTCATCATAATCAAATACCTACTCTAATGATGGATCCACCGATTCAAAACACTTTCCATCTTTCCATAATTCCCATACCTTTAAGTATTTTAGCAATTAGACACAGAATATCATGCCAAAAAACAGACTTACCAGAGCTTATTTTACATACATGTCCAATTAGATTTATTGGACGGTCATCATCATAAAAACTAGTATTTTTCGACCACTAACTATCTAGAGCAACAACAGTCCAAAGCTGTACAGATCAGACTTGGTAGAAAAAACTTTTTCCGTAGCGTATTCTAGAGACATATAACCACTGCAAGAAATATTACATGATAAAATAGTTTTATTTATACATTGATACAAAATAAATGTATTAGAGTTTAAAAAACTCACTATGTCCCAACAATTCTGCTCGAATTTGACATGGAGTCTTGATGGGTAAACATTGTAGCCATTCCAAAATCAGAAATTTTTGGATTGATATGTGTTCTAACCGAGAAGTGTGTTACTGGCTATCAATTTCGTGTGAATGACTTTGAGTCTTGGGTACTTGTGAAGATATAATAATCCTTGAGCAATTCCTTGTGTTATGTTGAGGCGCTTATTCCAATATAGTAATTTGCTTCTTGTACAGTTTTCTCCATGGTTATTTAGTATTGATGTGGTTATAATGTATACTATACAAATTTTAAATTTCAAAAATGACTTTTCTTGATGTTGTTCTACCTAGGAAAACATGAAATTATAGTAAATATATCTTAATAAACAATTGCAGTTGAGAAAGAACAATTATCACATGTGTTTGGATAGTTGCATAATAATGAAAACAATTTTTATCTGTTTCCAAAACAACATAATATTAGATCATCATTAACACATTCCGTACCAAAAAGATATAAATTCAAGCTTTGTAAGGTATATAATCGTAAATTACACTTCAAGAAAAATCTTAAATAATGATCCAATTTAGTCACAAAAAATAATTAGTCACTATAGTGACCAATTTACATACTAATATATAAATTATAAATTATTGGTAACTAAACTAGTTTCAAAAAATTATAATTGATCTCTAAATTGGTAATTAAAACAGTTTTTATTATGAATTGATCTCTAAATAATTTATTAGAGACTAATTTAGTGACCAGTTCATTTGGTAGTCAAAACCTAGGTAGCTAATGTTAGTGACCGATTTAGAGACCAATTCATAATAAAAACTACTTTAGTTACCAATTTAGATACCAATTATAATTTTTTGAAACCAGTTTAATTATTATCAATAATTTTTTAGTTTATAAATTAATATTTAAATTGATCACTACAGTAACTAATTAATTTTGTTACTAAATTTGATTATTATTTATGGTGTTTCTTTTAGTGTTAGAATCTTCTCTTCTTAATGAATGCAACAACCAAGTAGTTGAACAAGATTCATGTGTTGAAGTTAACAGTGTTAGTTCGTTTTTAAACTTCACAATTCCTTGTGCATAAAAGTCTTTTAACAGCAACCTCCTGTCTTGTTGGCAAAGTTCCCTTTTGAAATGTTAACAAAATATCATTAGTCGTCTGAAGTAAATTTATGAATGCATAAGTGAAGTAGTTTCAATCACCTTATAAACTGGTCCAAAACCTTCCTGTCCTAACTTATTTTCTAATGAAAATGCATTTGTTGTCACCACAACCAATGTATATAATCGAATACGTTTAAACTGTGTCGATTTTTTAGGTCATTTCCAACATCTTCGTTTATAGATAATTTTATTGCCATTTCTTTCGTTTTTCTTCTGTTAAGATGAAATTGAGAAATGTAAAAATATAGAAAAATGATCAAAAGATTTTTTAACAATGAGTTTGAAGTATGTAAACTATCTTGAAGCACATGTTTTTATTTTCTTTATGGCTAGGAATAGAAAGTATGCGCATATTATCAGTAACGTAGTTATTATTACTGTACTTATCTGTTACAAAACAAGATATAATTGTGGAATAGTTTCCCTTAATGATTTGAGAAATAATATATAGGTATTTAAGTAGGAATAAATAACCTAATTAGGGAAAATAATCTCATGAAATAAAGATCCTAAATCAGGAGTTAATCTACCAAATAACTCGTAATCCCAATCACTTAATTTCAGAGATTTCAAATAATTTTTCAAGTTGAGGAATAGATATTAATCATTCTCAGCTTGTTTGAAATTGTGGAAGATTGATCTATTAAGGCCTTTTGTTAGAACATCTCTCTGGACTGATCATCAATTCTTGTCCCTTCGGTTCCCGTTCAAGACTAAAGGCACCTGGTCTCGCCCGGTTGATAAATTTATAGAACATTACGACAAATTAAGTCGTCAATAAATGTAATGCATCCATCTAGATCAATGTAGTATCCTCTATGCACCCAAACAAATATGCTAATATTTATCCAAATAAACATGCAATACAAATGCAATTAGCTATATTCTTTGCACCCAAACTTATTAATATTTCTACCTAAACAAAGACATACAACAGCTGCCAAAATCAAAACATCAATTGTCTACAATATTATATCACAAAACCAATTTCAGAAGAAAATAAGTTATTGAAGTAATTATATGTCACTAAATAATGTATCCACATAGAAAAAACCTATTAAGCATGTAAGAAAAACAAAAGTTTTAATAATCTACATAATCATCAAAACTATTGTCTTATTGTTAAGGGTCTTGTTCTTGTTGTTGGGATTGTGGTTCTTGGACTGGGATGAGTTGTTGTTGGGACAATATTGGGCTGGACTGAAACTGTTGAAGACGAGTTTGGGCATCAGGAGGCAAGTATTTCATGACTAGACTTATAAGGGATTGAAATTGGCATCTCAAATTTTCATAAGCCTGGTCACTTGCTTCTAATTGTTGCATGAGGTATGTAATCTGCTCAGAACGGCAAATGGAAGAAGATGGTCGGTGCTTAAGGCTACCTCTTCCACCAATGTGATTTGCAGCAAGTTGTCCTGCCTCACACATTCTTCTTTTATTTTTTCCACTGGCAACCTCAACCCAACACTGAGTTCTAATGATCTCATCATGTGCAACATCATTATTGTTATGCTCTTCTGATGCCTCAGAACATGACCCTTGCTCAGATTTGACCTGTGAAACTTTAGTTTCAAATTCTTCCTGTTAATAAAATAATGAGAAATTAGTTAAATTAATTAAATATAGTACAATTTTAAGTTTAAAGGTAAATAATAGTAAAATTGTTTGTTTAAGTGTGTCCTCCAAGATCTTTTATGAACAAAATAGTCAAATCCCTTGCCAATATGAGTTTGTTGAAATACCTCATCAACAAATACAGATTGTCCCAGCTCTTGTGTCTGTAACAAAATATGGGGTTATATATATTAATAAATTTTAAAAAACATAAGATATATAGTAATATGAAAACAGAAGGAACTAAGGTTTATACCATACGAATGACATGCTCATGAGTGGCAATGGAACCAATTGTGTGTACAGTCCCACCCTTTATTGAAGCTCTATTTTTTTGGGTTGTAGCACATTTGTTGAGATAGAGAGGAGAATTCCAATGTGCTAGCAAATTATTCCACACATCCTCACTCACCCAATAAGGTCGTTCTCCTACAATCCTAGCATCTCTAAGCATCTGAGAGAGCCTATGAGATGCTTTGGCATGGAAATTTTTTTTAATTTGAGGTTCATGCTCAAGTCTCCACTGAACCTTCATCTGTAACAATGAATCAAGTACAAATCATTTTGATGAAATGTATGGTATTTCAAGTAAAATAGGAGTGGGAAATTACATTTGACTCTTACGCATATAGTAAGGAAAAGGGAATAAGTTTGGTGACATGTTACCTTAAAATGTTGCCAAAAATGATCCTTCTCTTCTGGAGGTATGACTCCCCATGTTGGCCAAGGCTTCAAAAATTTTTGCCTAATAGACTTTGTGATGGCCTGGGAAGCAACTTTAGGAGGAACAAACCTAAACATAGAATGCAAAAATGTTATGCAAAAGAACCAAAAATAAAACAAGTCATGTAATACAAATTAGATTTTAGGATGATATCAACAATTACCCTCGACCGTAAGGTTCAATCATCGGTCGATCATGGAGAGGAGGATCAACTTTAGCAGCTGAATTAGGAGGACATTGTACTATTAATGAAACCTTATCAAGACGAGATGGACCTCCGGATGACATTGTACCATAAGTGAAACCTTATAAAGTAGCAATTGATAAATAAGTCATTGTTCAAAAGTATAAAAATAACTAAATAAATGTGTAATCATAGATGATCCATGAAAACAACCATGATAACATCTCATAAAAAGTACAAAACAAAAAGTTAAATTTTAATTATACTCGTGAATGATGAATGTCAAGTACAAATATTAAAAATTAATCATTGTCATTGTCATCTTTCTCTTTATCATTATTGTCATCATCGTCATACTCGTCATTGTCATCATCATCATATTCATCATTGTCAACATCATCATCATCATCATCATCATCATCGTGTTCCCTATAGTCATGATCTTTTTTTTTTCTTCTTCTGCTTCCAATTCTTCAGGATTACTATCAAAGTCATGCAATCCAAATACACCTTCAATTTTAATTCACGGAGGTGACATTTGATCAACTTGGTAAGGGATATCTCCTTTCACTTCATTTGACTCAATGCAACCCCTAGGTTTGGTTTGTATTACATACACCAAGCACATTTGTCAATGTGAAATGTTGGATATGAGACATAATAAACTTGTCTTATATTATTTGCCAGAATGAATATTTCAAATGGTTGGTATCTTAAACTCATTTCAAGTTCAACAATATTATACCTAGGATTCAGTCTTGTACCACTTCTAGAAGGATCATACCATTCATAATAAAAAACAACTCTCTTTGCAGAAGTACAAGTATTGTACTCTAGCTCATATATTTTGTAAATTATCCCATAAAAATCATTATAACCACCCTTTGTAAAGCCTTTGACGTACACACCACAATTAATTGTCTCCTATCATTTGGACCATGCATTAGTGTGGAACTTGTATCCATTGACAAAGTACGTGTGTCATTCTTTGACACATCTCATGGGCCAATTTGTCAAATCCCTTAGGTCTTGATTTTTGAGAATTAATGGCTCTTTATAAATCTACAAATATGTCACAATGAAGAGTTACATCAACTTCGATAACAACGATTTGTTTAATTAATGGGACCATACATACTTGATATTTGGACCAATGAGGAAACTCTAAGTGTATTTGAGCATAAACGGTTGCTTGAGGTATTTTCTCAACAATAAAGAATGAGTTGTTAAATATGAAGACAATAGGGTGAATAAAAGCTTATATCAAATTTACCGATTAGGTTGTAGATAATGGGATTACAACATACTCAAGGTACGATTTAACTTCAGTGCAATTAACAATGCACATGAGCCGAATTGAATTCATCATCAGTTAACTAGTGAGTCACCTCCTTGCCTACGTAATGACCAACTTGTTGAAACATTAATATTATTGAGTCACATGTTTCACTTTGCCATTGTGTTTCATTCTTATAATCGTTGGGCAACAACATGTAGTTTTTGAAATAGTGAGAAGAAAAGTATGTGGTCCTATGATCAAGTAAGCTACCCAAATTGTGTTTCACTTTCGCTTTGTTTTTTACAAAACGTTTTTATTCCCCCATAAATCTATATAAATAAAGGAATACATTATGATTCAACATGAGAATAAAGCCAAATTTAAAAAATACAGTAATCATTGGTTATCATCTTTCAAATGGATATATCCACTTATATTGCATTGATCCATTAAGTTATGTTTCATATGGAAGATGAACAGGGAAATACTCCATTAAATCAAAGAATCCAAAAGGGAATATTATTTCCAATTTGAATAAATAAAATATTTTCCTCAAGCCTTCTTAGTGAATCTTCCTTGAGAGTTGTTGAGCACAAGTCTTTGAAGTGACTAATTTCAAATAGAGGATTTAACACATGCATTGGTTATGAGATGAATACAACAAGTAGTAATATCTCAATGAATACATGAAAATCATGACTTTTCACACCGTGAATACTACCCTTTTCAATACTAGCACTTCTTGCCAAGTTTGAAGAATAACCATCTGACATTCTAAGTTCATTGATCCAACGACAAACTATTTTAGTAACATATTTTGTTAAGGTGTAATTTACTTTTGGCTTCAACAACTTCCTGTAAGTTTATGGCTTTAACTCCAAGTCTCTTCGTCCATAATATAAAGTTAAATCTCTTGCCTTGTCATTATTTTTTGTCTTGTCACTAACATTCATCATTGTGTTGAAGGTGTTATTGTCAAAGAATTTTTTTTTTCTATACGTATGACAACAAGATTATGTCTTAACAAGTTATCTTTCCAGTATGGAAGATAGCAAGAAATGCTTCTTTTAATCTAATTATGCCACTCCCCAAATCCATTTATCCTTGTTACACACTTTCAATTACTTTTGGAAAATCTTCAACTCTTCTCCAAACTTGTGATGTGACACCAAGGCTATCCACAAAATTTACAATGAAGTAGGGTCATTTTTGCCATCATTACCACAAAAAAACTCATACAATTATTCAAAACACAATCAATCTTCCTAGTCTTCAATCCCAACTTTGAAACTAATCTCTTAACTTCATAATAATTGTTTGGGAAAGTATTTGGTGGTGTAGGATTGAAAAATATTTGTTAAATTAAGTCCAAGCAATGGTTGGGAATGTTCCAATTCAATTTGCAAGTCAAAAGTCTAATGCGTATTGACCGTTTTAACTTTGTTTCCCTTTGTAATACAAGTTCATTTGTCTCTTTTAATAAATTGTCTTTTAATAAATTGTAAAACCTCTGAGTGGATTCATTGGAGACTCTTCTAAATGAATATAATCTGGTTGTTTGAATGAAGCATGTTAGATAAGAGCATTATTCACCATCTATTGCATATACATCTCTTACAATTTTAATGTTCAGTCAAATCAACAGAGGACATATCTTTACCATGATCTGTCCAAATCCATTAATTTAGTATGAATCCTTATTTGTATATGTGAACTTTAACAACCTCGGAAGACAGTAATTTAACTTAAACGACATAAGTGAAACATAGAACAATTAAAAAATATGAGACTTAAGCAATAAACTTATTACTACAAGGAAGACAATTTAAAAGGGAGTACACAAACCAACATTAATGAGTTATGACATTGTGAATTGACCCATTATTAATGTGCATATGAGGTGGAGAAATATCTCTGTGAGCCCTAATTATCACCAAAATTAATGCCATCCAATTATCACCAAAATTAATCCATATATCATGCATTAATTAAGCAAGCCCCACACAAACTCGAACAAATGCCATATTACGACACATTCTAAAAGCATTTATATACTCACATATTGGCCCCACATGTGGTTACATGTACATATTGTGAAAGAATCGATCATACTGAAAGAAATTGTTACTCTTTACATGATTTTTCCTCCAAAGGAGCCAACATTTCTTTGTCTGGAATTTTAGAACCCAAGTTCTCTGATGAAGAATATAAGATATATCTCAAGTTAAAGTCTCGCAGGCAAGCACCATCTTTCACCCGCTCTATTTTGTCAAAAGCTTACATTTCTCAAACCTTGGAGTGTCAAAGTTCATGGATAATTGGCTTAGATGCCTCTAATCATATATTTGGTAATGTTTCATTATTTTTCTCTATTTCTCATCCCAAAACTCATGTTATTACTTTAGCCAATCTTTCCAATGTTACTTCTCAAGGAGTTTGTCAAATTTCCCTTTCTTCCTCTCTAAACCTTAAGAATGCTTTTTTTGTTCCTAATTGTCCTTTAAACCTAATTTCTTTAAGTCAACTAACTAAATCTTTGAATTGTTCTATAACTTTTAATGACAATTCCTTCATCATTCAAGATCGTAGTATAGGACGATTGATTACTGAAGGACATGAATTTGGAGGACTTTACTACCTTAATCCTAGATCATCAGTGTCTTGTTTAGCTTCCTAGCCTTCTAAGCTTTTATATGATAGCTTAGGTCATCCAAGTTTATCAAAATTAAAAAAAAATGATTCCTAAGCTTAGCAAACTTCAAATCTTACAATGTGAGTCATGTCAATTAAGTAAGCATGTTCGGTCTTCTTTTCCGAAAAAATTGAAACAAGATGCAACTCTATCTCTTCAATAATTCATTTTGTCATTTGGGGTCTGAGTCAAGTTTCTTCCTTTGGGTTTCACTATTTTATCACTTTTATTGATGAATATTCTCAGTGTACTTGGGTTTACCTAATAAAAGATCGATCTCAACTTTTGAATGTCTTCGTATCATTCCTTAATGCAATCAAGATCCAATTTGGGAAAGTGATTAAGGTGTTAAGGAGTGATAATGCCAAAGAATACTTTTCTTCTGGTTTTTCCACTCTTTTAAACTCCAATGGCATTTTACATCAATCCACATGTCCTCATACACCTTTACAAAATGGTATAGCATAGCAAAAGAATAAACACTTAGTTGAAATGGCTTGTACCTTGTTGCTTGGTGCCAATGTTCTTGCCCATTACTAGGGTGATGTCATTCTATCTACATGTTATCTTATTAATAGAATGCCATTTTCACCTTTGAACAATAAAGTTCCATATTCCATTGTGTATCCAAATGAACCTATGTTTCACACTCTTCCTCGAGTCTTTAGTTGTATATGCTTTGTACATGATGTATCTCCAAGGTTAGATAAACTTTCAGCTCGAGCCATCAAATGTGTCTTCTTAGGGTATTCTTAACTTCAAAAAGGGAATCAATATTATTTCCCTAGCACTAAGAAATATTACTTGTCTGCAAGTGTCACCTTTTTTGAAGAAACATCTTTCTTCCCTTCATCTTCACAAGATGCAAATTTTGTACAATAGGTCTTGCTTATGTCTTTTGTCAAACCCTCTATGAATACAATTCCAAACCCTATTCCATCTTTCTCCAATACTCAAAATTCCTCTCATTAGCCTAATTCTCCTAGTCCACCACCTTCAACTCCCATGTCTAGTCAAATGTCACACAATGAGTCCTCTTCATCAAGTCCTTCACCATCATCATCCCACACTATGACTCTTGATCATCAGGATTCTAATTGGCCTATTGCCATTCGCAAAGGTACTCGCTCTACTCAAAACCCTCTTATATGTATCTTTTATTACCATTCCTAAAAATGTGAAAGAGGCTCTTGATCATTCTGGATGGCGACAAGCCATGATTGTTGAAATGCAAACCCTTGAATAGAATAGTACGTGGGAATTAGTTCCTCTTCCATCTAGAAAGAAGATGGTTGGTTGTCATTAAGTTTATTGCATCAAAGTCAGACCTAATGGTGAAATTGATCTCCTTAGAGCACGATTGGTAGCAAAAGGATATACTTAGATATATGGGCTTGACTACAATGATACATTTTCTCCAGTGGCCTAAGTGACCATTGTCAGACATTTCCTTGCCATGGCAGTTATCCCTCATTAGTCTCTTCTTTAATTAGATATTAAAAATGTTTTTCTGCATGGTGATCTAAAACAGGAAGTGTACATGAAGCAACCTCATGGGTTTGTTCCTCAAAGGGAAGTTTTGTTTGGTTTGTAAGTTGCATAGATCTCTCTATGGTCTCAAATAATCTCCTCGTGCATGGTTCGGAAAGTTCAACCATATTGTTCAATCCTTTGGGTTGAAACGTAGCGAGGCAGATCACTCTGTTTTTTATTGTCACACTACCCCTGAAAAGTGTGTGTACTTAATATTGTACATTCATGATATAGCGATCATAGGAAATGATTCTATTAAAATATGTTTGTTAAAGGAACACTTATGCCATCATTTTCAGACTAAGGATCTTAGAAGTCTAAGATATTTTCTAGACATAGAGGAAGCCCAATCAAAGGAAGGAATTGTTGTCTCTTAAAGAAAATATGCTATATACATTCTTAAAGAGACAGGTATGGTGGTTTGTAAACCAATGGATTTTCCCATGGACCCAAAGCAGAAATTAATGACAGATCAAGGAGAAGTTTTCCCTGATCCTGAAACGTATAGAAGATTGGTTGGAAAGCTTATTTATCTTACTATAACCAAACCATATTTGTCCTTTATAGTTGGTGTTGTAAGTCAATTCATGAAAAATCCTTATGTTCTTCACTGAAATATTGTTATTCGTATTGTAAGGTATCTTAAAAAGGCTCCAAGAAAGGGGCTACTTTATAAAGATAAAGGGAATACCTAAGTTTTTGGATACTATGATGTTGATTGGGTCGGTTCTCCAATGGATAGACGCTTTACCACTGGGTATTGTGTTTTTTTTTTGCTGAAAATATTATCTCATAGAAAAGCAAAAGGCAAAATGTTGTTGTCTGATCATCTACAGAAGTTGAATATAGGGTAATGGCATCTCTTTCTTATGAACTTGTATGGGTAAAACAACTACTCCAAGAACTTAAATTTTGTGAGATCCAGATCCTGAAGATGTATTGTGATAATCAAGTTGCTCTCCACATTGCATCCAATCCAATATTCCACAAAAGAACTAAACACATAGAAATTGATTGTCATTTTATTCGAGAAAAGTTGTTATAAAAGAAATTTGTACTAAGTATGTTGGGTCAAATGATCAACTTGCAGATTTCTTAACTAGGTTCTCAAGGGGACCTTGAATTGAGTTTATATATTCCAAGCTCGAGATATACAATTTGTATGCTCCAACTTGAACGGGAGTGTTGAAATATGTAAGAAATATTACACTATATGAGTTGTATCTAGAATAGTCTAGAAGAGTCTTTTAATCTTCCCATTGTATTGGTTTTCTATCATTATAAATAGAATATCACAAGAGGGATCTTGAAAGCCCTCTAATTTTACATTATCTCTTTATTCTCAACTGTAGGTTTTTTGAAATTTTTGTAGTTATGGTTTTGCGTTGCAAATTCAAATCGCTCAACTATTATTAAGATCATATCCGGTCTGGTAGTACTTTTATTGAATCATATGCGAAGAAGGGGGAACTTTTAGGTTCTAAGGTGGTTGTTGAATGATGCAATTGCCATTTGTTAAGGCTCTCAACATTTCAATCTCTCTTAAAGTCTCCCTAAAGAGCCACTATACAGTTTGAGGAGGCAACAATGAGGTGACCTTTTTTATCCTTCAACATCTTCTCTAGACCATTTTTTATGACATCGAGTTAGTTCTAGAATTGCTAGAAAGTTTCTTCAAGTTTTGGAAAATAAATCCACTTAGGTGTTGTGGATAACAAGCACTAGTTAAAATCAACCAAAAATGTTGGTAAGCTCATTGATTCCTATCTTCAAGTGTTGCCAAGGGATGATAATAGTGTCAAAGTTTGTCTCTCCGACTGAAATTGTGCCAACTATCTGAAAGTGAATGTCTAAGCTTTTTTTTATTAGATATAATAAAGATGCTCAACATTTTAGCACTCTTTTTTAGGACCTTGAGATTTCAACTCTATACACTAACACATTTTCACATCAAAACTCTAAAATTACTTGAAAGATCTAAACAATTTTTTTTGCATAATGGAGTTTATTTATAGTTGCATAACGATCTTAATACAATATAAATTCCAATACTCATCAACAAGAACACAAATAAATTACAAGAGTATGATGTATGATGTTGTGCATGTATGAATTACAATTGGTGCAAGGAAATGTTTCATTCCTTGATTTCTTCTATGATTTGTTGTTTTACTTCTCAAGAGTGTGATGAATGATGTGCATGTATGACGTGGTGTTTTGGAATTATATTTCATATGATTAGCATGAGATGATAATATTGTGAGATAACATGTGAACTATGTGTGAGAATTTCATAAAGAAATTCATTTTGATGATAAAGTAATGTGTGTAGTGACTTAAGGATTCAAGTAAGGTTGCATCCTGACACTAATGAATTAGTCAAACTCACATAGAGTAGACTGATTCATATAGTAGGAGTAGCAGGAGGTCGTAGTCTTTGGCACAATAATGGCCTTAGATGTCTAACCTTATGTGTGGTAAGGTGAAACTCATTAGCAATGGCTCTGCAGAGTAGTAGAGACCACCACAAGTGTAAACAACCAATGAATATGATCTCATTACATGTATCTAGATAATCGAGTTAGAGGGTCTTTTATCATTTGCTATCACATGTTGTTTGTGCTCAAAATCTATTTACTTTTCTATTAAAATTATTTTTACTAGCTTACACTTCTTTCTTTCTGTGTTTGGTTTCTTTGTTGTGTTTTTCTTTTTGTAATGATCACTAATGTTAATGTGAGCAGATGTGGAGACCTTGACGATCGTTAAGATGGCAGAGATATTGTTGTTTAGACCAAGCTCATTACTACTTTTGAGCACCTTTTGAAAAACTGGTCGTATGTACTTCCTTGCTCTGTTGAGCAATCTTTTGCCAAATTGTTTTATATTTTAAGACATGTTATAACATTGTTCTTTGTCCATGGAACTTTGGTTGTTCTAGCACATATTGGGATGACAGTAATTATTAATTATAATATGCTTTCTGTCGTTGTTCTATATTACATTATAATGTGATGTTTTATTTATTAGAGTTTTCTATTAAATGAGTTGTAACAAGTTGTGAATAAGTGTATATGATGCAACCAGTCGGACAAACAAAAAAAAAAGAAAAAAAAATCATATTTTGAATTTTAATTTTTTTTATTTTTGTTGTATTTTTCAAATATAATTTTATTGTTAAATAAAAGTGAGCGTGTGATGTAAGCATGGGGATGGATCCAACAATTCTAACCGGTGCAAAAAATAGACAAAAGATAGAGGGGGTGTGGGATTATTACGTAAGAGAGTACACAAAAACAAATATGCAGCCCAGCAGCCCAAGTGAATAGGTAATAGGGAGGTGCGGTGAATAAAAATAGGAGTGCGGGAGTAAATAGGATCAGAATTAAGCCCAACTCAAAATAATTCTCAAAAACACAGAAACCCTCAAGTGGTTTCCTCCTCTCATGCGTGACCTGAACACACCTACCCACAGCCCCTACCACCGCCGTGCCACCCCATGGCTGACAAGAGTCAGCGTCGGCGACGCCGACCGCCGCCAAAAGAGTCGTTTGCGTCCGCGTCATCGTTTCCCCCTTATTCTTCCTTCTGCGTGCAAGTGACCAGCACCCTAACCCCAGTCACCGCTGCACCTCTGAAAGCCGCCAGATACGTCGCCGACGACGCCAATCGTGACCAGAAACCACACCGCCCGCACCGCAACGCTTATTTGTGTCTCGGCCTTATGCTGATTTGTGTGAAGACGAAAATGCAGATGCAAGATGAACGTGGTGAATTTATTGTGTATTTTCTGGTGTTGAATAATGCAGGGGCTGGAACATGATGGTGGACGAGAATGACAATGAAAGAAGGAATTGATGAATGAACGGTGTTATGTGTGAGTTGGATATTGGTAAAATGGAGGGAAAATCTGTGTCTGAGAGCAGCGTCTCTAGTATGTGTGGGTGAACGAAAATGAATGAATGAGGAGAATGGAGTAGTGATTGCAGCGGAGGTGAAGATGATTGGTGTTATGCGGATAAATCAATTCATACAATGATAAACGCAACACCAAATACACAACTAAAACAAGCTCAACTCAGACATTCCCATGGATTCAAGAGAAATTAGGGACACTTACTTGTAGAGGGAACAAGACGCACCAGTCGCTCCCTACTCCTCTTTCTCTGCCTTGGCTTCTCCTTCTTCCGTTGCGCTCTCTCTCTCTCTCTCTGCCAATGCTCAGACTTCTCTTTCTTGGCGATTTTTTGTGTTCTCAAGACCAGAGAGTGAAAAAATGATAGTGTTTTTTTCTGTGACCAAGAGGTTTTGAGTTTTTCCTCGTAACCGTGTATGTAGATGGGCGCAATACCAAAATGGCGATTCCCCTTCCTTCTGTGCAGTCACTGCATTTTTCTCTCACCAGATCAATTTTTCTTTGCCCGTGCCTCTCCCCTCCGTCCGTGTAGCATAACCATTTTTAAGATTATTTTTTATTTTCTGACAGTAATGCGGCGGACTCCCGTTCAGGCATGTCAACAGGGCAGAGACCGTTTTACTATTCCATATCCATCTTTATATGAAAAAAATTCATCATCATCCTTATATTCAGGATCAAAACCCAGTAATTTTTACCCGGTAACGGGTATAATCTCGTACTCGTACTCATATTTGTACCTATTTCTTTACTACTTCAATATAAATTTTAATTAATTTTTATAAACTAATAAAAAATTACGTTTAAGGAAACATAATATTATCAAATATTCAATATTATGATAATGATTGTTTCTTCGATATTAAATACTTTGAAATAAATTATAATTGTTTACATTTTAGATAGGAATACCAAATAAAATTTCATGACAACTAAAACATTTAATAAACTTGCAAACTACAAACATTAATGAATTCTAGTTGATAAAATTTAAAAAAAAAAATTAAAAAAATTTCAAGAAAACAAATATTCAAATTAAAATATATTTTAAATGTTTGTGTACTTCAATTTTTTCAAATTCTAATGAATATCTTCTTTTATACACTAATAAAAATGATAATACATCACCTAATCAAAATGTCGCAAACAACAAATAATAAACATAATAAAAAATTTTAACATAGATATGGTATCTTTTGAACTCCAATATATGTTGGATGGTAATAAAATAATATTCATGGCAATTACATTAAATTTTGATATTGTAGTAAATAAAAATTATTTATACAATTATAATGAAAAATTACAGTATGATTGATATATATAATGAGTTAGAAAATAAAAAATAATTAGATAAAATATACTGAAATAATATTCTACATGATGAAAATAAATAACAAATCAAAATTTTAAAAAATTAACAAATGTATGTCTTAAAAACAATTTGAAAAACTATTGAAAGAAATCGCACAAAGGAAAACGAATGTATAATCAAGGGTATGATAAGATGAAAAATACCTTAGATATCTAAGAACACTTTTCAAATATCAACATATATACTCAATGGTTGAGAAATAATTGTGTTAGCGAAACAAAAGAGTTCTTCAGATGAAACAAAAAATAATAAAAATAAGTAAAGAATTTTTTTATATTACCTAGTAAATGAAAGGTTTATGTTATTAGACACTTAAATAGAGAGTATTAAACATACTCATGTCAAAGGAGAATATACAATAAATATAAATATTAAAAAATAATATAAATATTCAAATATGAGACATAAATTTTTTTTAATTGACATACATCATTTTAACATAATCACATAAATGTTATGATAAGATGAAAAATATATTGGAGATGTGAATAAGTTTTATGACAAACCAAATAATTAGAAGAAATAAAAAATTAATATATATATATATATATATATATATATATATATATATATAGAGTTACTTAATTAATTGTAAATATTTTAATAATTTAAATGATGACAGAGATATGGCAGGGATGGGTATTATGGCAAGGATATGTACATCCCCATAATCATCCCCATACTCAATTGAAAAAGTCGGGGATTCCCCATACCCATACACATACCCAGTCAATGTGGGGACGGGTTCGGACAATACCCACGGGGACAAATTTATTTGTCATCTCTACTCCCATTGATGATTAGAGTGAATAAAACATATTAAGAAAATAAAAGGAAAATTACTTTTAACTACTAAATTTTAACTACTTTCTCTTACAAAATGATGTGTCATTTTCTAAGTGATTTTGGAACATTAAGAATAAGAAAATGAAAAAATTGAAAATCACTTAAAAAATGTCATCTAAAATTATAAAAACAAGTTGTCAAAATTTAATAGTCAAAATATTATTGTCCAAAATAAAAATGAAGAATGAAATTGTTAAAAGTTGATTGGATCTAATAAAAATAAAAAATCATTTAATGATTTTTTGACAAATAAAATTTTAACAAAGTTGACAAAGTTAATAAGTTTGGTATTTTTTTATTATTTTTAAGGAAATTAGAAAGATAAAGTATTAATGCTCTCCTTTATTTATTTGTTTCTCTTTGAAAGTTTGGTCAAACAAGTGAGCCAATTTTTTGTATTTTTTAATTCATCTAAAAATTCAAAATTTCATCTCATTATTTTTTAATTTCTTTCTGAACAAGAAAAAATAAATATTTTTTATTTTTTATTTTTTTAAAAAAATATTCCATTCTTTATTTATTTATCACTATATAAAAACCTATTTTTAATTTTGTACGAAAATAATTCTATTCACTTAAACGAAATCTTATTGAACTAGATTTTTGTTAGAAAATGATTACTCAAATAATACTAATAATAATAAAAATATGAAATAATATAATAATAATAATTAAATCAATAATAATACTAAGACAATATATAAAACAATGAATATTAATTAGAGATCAACAATTATAATAAAAATAATAAATAAAAGATAAAAGGTAAGGAGTAGAAATATCCTAGGTTGAGGCACGCATAACGCTATCCTTAGAGAGAAAACACCCCTACTGCACAGGGCTAAACAAATATATCAATACACAATCATATGTGTTTCTTATCATATGCGTTTCTCTCCCAAGATACAACAACCCGTCAGATCGATCGAGTGCAGCGAATGATCTCCGAACCTTATGAACACCACTATCTTAAAGATAATATAGGAAAGAAGAAACTTTTGAGAGAACTCTAGTATTTGTTGTTGTTTCTTTCCCCATACACTTAGGTGGTATTTATAGTAGAAAAGGGAGACAAAGAAGTAAATAGTAATAAGAATATAGTTGTTAGTCATTAAAAACATTAACCCATAAAATTAAAAGTTTATGAAAACTTGAGTAAATGTAGGTTTTTTATTTTAATTAATTATTTTTTAAATTATATTAAAATATTTCCAACAATCCCTCACATAATTTTAAAAAATAAAATAAAAATATATTATCTTTTAAAACAAAATATTGTAGTTCAGTGTAAGGAACCTTCCGGGTCTGACCCTTACACCTAGTGCTTATAAACTTCCAAGGTAGAGGACGATATCGAGGAGGTATAAGAAGCGGTCCTGGTGGTAAAAGCCGAGGACAAGAAGAGAAAGAACAATCCGGTCAACAAAATTGGCACGAAAGAGGACGAGGTCCATGGAGAGGAGGTCAATCAAACAACTCAAATGTTGAGTGCTTCAAGTGTGGCAAGTATGGCCATTATGCAAAGGACTGTTACTCAAGCAAGTGTTTCAATTGTGGTAAATCTGGGCATTTTGCCAAAGATTGTAGATCTGAAAGTAGAAAGGAAGATACGATCAACCTCACAAAAGATGTTGAAGAAGAAGCGACATTGTTGATGATGATGCGTAGCTCGGGAGCCGAGCATAAGCAAGTGGTGAACTCAGCAAGAAGACCGAGTAGCATGGAGAATTCAGCAAAAAGGCTAAGTATAGTCGATAACTCGACAAGACAGTCGAGTAGCGTGGATAGGTCAGCAAGACAACCGAGTAGGTTGCATAGGCTGGTGAGACATGTAGATAGCCCAAACATGGTGGTGGAGCGTGTAGATACCCCAAACAACATGGTGGAGCATGAGACCAACTCGATTAACTTGATGGAACGACTACATAGCTTGGATAAGTTGGTGGGGCAAGTGGATTACTCAGATAGCTCGGTGGAGCACGTGAAAAGCATGAATAGCTCAGAATTTGAAGAAGAAGAACTTCTAATCCCAAGGTTAGAGATTGCAAAAGGAGACTTGGAACAGAGTATTGAAAAGGAGGTTAGAGACAATTTAATTCTACAAGAAAGCGTAGAGAGAAGAAAACAGGCTTTGCAAAAGCGGCACTTGGAATTTGAAGAAGATGTTTCAAGTTTGCAAGAACAGTTACAAGTTGAGAAGGATCTGAGAACTGCACTGGAAGTGCAAGATGAAAAGTGGCGACTTGAAATGGATGAGGAGATTGAGGACATTGAGCATAACAATACGTGGGTGTGGTCTAATCTTTCAAAAGGAAGTCGGCCTATTGATAAGAATTCATTTAACGATAAATCAGCTACAAAGACAAATAACCCAATGAGTAACAAGTCGGTCAAAGAGAAGAACAAATTTGCCAGTAAGGATGCAAAAACTGAGAGAGCAGAGAACAAGTTAGTCACAGGGAAAGCGAAGTACAAGTCGACCATAGATAAAGTGAAAGGGAAGTCAGTCATGAAGAAAGCGAAGAACTTAACTATTCATGAAAGGGACAAGCACAATGTGAGAAGAGTTATTGTACGTTGGAAGTTGTGATGAAGAATAAAGGAACAAAGATGGAGAATAAAAGAAGCATTTAAGTTTAAGGGGGAGTTTTGTTGGGTTTTTAATAAACTTAAATATATTAACCACGATAGGTAACTAGTCGTTGTAAGAAACTACCCGTTGTGAGTGGTTAATGCACTAGTCGTTGGAGTCTAGGTAGTTAATGAGTTAGCCGCTTATAGCCGTTGAGGGTACAATGGTGTGAAAATGTGGGTCTATAAATATAATGTATTGTAAGAACAAAAACAACAACAAGAGGTGAATAAAGTTTTTTCACAAGATTATAAAGTTGTTGTCTAACAAAGTGCTAACAGAATACACCTATGCACTTCATCAGAATCAAAAGACTCCTCTAATGATGGATCCACTGATTCAAAACACTTGTCATCTTTCCATAATTCCCATACCTACAAGTATTTTAGAAATTAGACACAGAATATCATGCCAAAAAGCAAACTCACCAAAGCTTATTTTACATACATGTCCAATTAGATTTATTGGGTGGTCAGCATCATAAAAGCTAGTGTTTTTTCGCCCACTAATTATTTCAAGCAATAACACTCCAAAGCTGTACACATCAGACTTTGTAGAAAAAACTCCTTCCATGGCATATTCAGGAGACATATAACCACTGAAAGAAATATTAGATGAAAAATAAATTTTATTTACACGTTGATACAAAATTAAAAGAGAGATTTAGCAAGCTTACTATGTCCCAACAACCCTGTTCGTATTTGATATGGAGTCATGTTGGGTAAACATTCTAGCCATTCCAAAATCTGAAATTTTTGGATTCATGTTCTCATCAAGAAGTATGTTACTGGTTTTCAAGTCTCTGTGAATGACTTTGAGTCTTGAGTACTTGTGAAGATACAATAATCCTTGAGCAATTCCTTGTACTATGTTAAACCGCTTATTCCAGTCTAGTAATTTGCTTCTTGTGTAGTCTTCCCCATTCTCATATTATAGTGATATGTACGTTAGAATGTATACTATACAAATGTAAAAATGCAAAAATGACTTTCTTCATTATGCTAAACATGAGTAACTATAGTAAATATATCTTAAAAACCAATTGCAGTTGAGAAAGATCAAAGTTCACCTATATGTGTTTGGATAGCTAGACAATAATGAAAACAAATTTTATCTGTTTGTCATCCAAAACAACAGCTAATTAGATTATCATTGACACATTTCTCACCGAAAAGATAGAAATCCAAGCTTTTGTTGGGCATATACTCGTAAACTAGAATCTTCTCTTCTTCATTAATGCCGCAACCAAGTAGTTGAACAAGATTCATGTGCTGAAGTTCGCATATAACTGTTAGTTCATTTTTAAACTCCACAATTCCTTGTGCAGAACTTCTTGCAAGTCTTTTTACAGCAACTACCTCTCCTGTCGGCAAAGTTCCCTTTTGAAATGAGAACACAAGGTGATTAGTCAAGTCCTCTGAAGAAAAGTTATGAACGCATAATTTGAGTACTTTAAATCACCTTATAAACTGGTCCAAAACCTCCCTGTCCTAACTTGTTTTCAGATGAAAATCCATTTGTGGCCGCCATAACCAACATATAATTGAATACTTTTAAACCGTGTCCCGTTTTCAAATCATTTCGAAAATCGTCTATTAGAGAGAATTTCACCGCCATTTGTTTCCTTTTCTTCTCTGTTCAAATGAAAATGAGAAATATTAAAATATAGAAAAATGATCGGGAGATTATTCGACAATGAGTTTGAAGTATGTAACTACCTTGAAGAACATGTTTTCGTTTCTTTATGGCTAACAATAGAATTGATGTGCATGTTATCAGTAAAGTAGTTGCTATTATTGTACCTATCCATATCCACCTTTTTGTACCTGCGTACAATAATTAAAAATCTTCCAGTCAATTATTAATTTTATGGTTTTATAATTTTTTCAAAGCCATTGTTAAGCGTTATAGCATATGACTGTATTGTGTTTCTATATGGAGACCAAAGAGTGTCAAAAGAAGAAAACAATTTCAGCGCAATTCCCTGAAGATCCGCACTGAAGTTGTACAAACAAAACTATTCACTCTTCTTATGTAATGTAGGTTATGATTAGAATCAGTAGACTTTGCTGTAAATATTATAGGGTATGATTGGAATCATTAGAAATGAAAGTTTTTTTTGTGCATGAAAAATGAAATGAAGTTGGCATTAGACCTACCATGATGAAGAGGGGTTATGTTCCCTTTGTTATCCAGTATGTAAAAGTCAACACCCGAAACGTCAACTATATAATCTTTGGACGAATTCCAATTATAGAATCTACATCCAGTTCCATCAGGGTAGATTTCGGTGAATCCATTGCAATTACAATCGCTCCAGCAAGCAGCCTCACAATCACTGTGACTAATATTCTGATTGTCATCATATGTTTTATTTTGGTAATTAAGGCGAAGACTCTTTTTGGTGAACACATCACCAGGACTCCTGCACTTAGGTATACCCTGCCAACTTTGGCACCCTCCTTCTGTGTTATATCCATAACACAAATCAGCCCTTGCAACATATCCCTCTTTATTATTGTAAGATAACCTCCCAGTATCCGAAAGGGACCACCAACGTGTAAGGTTTTCATTTGTAGATGTGAAAGAGAAGCTGTCTTCTTCTTCATTCGACACTATGGTGTAGATCAACACTACTTGTGCAACTCCTGGGATGTTCTCAAATCTATTGTTCCTCAGTTTCCCGCTTTTCCAACAAACGTTTCCTCGTCTTCTTATTATCAATTCTTGTTCCGTCGGTTCCCATTCAAGACTAAAGGCCCCTGGGGTCGCAAGCTCAATGGTGATCTGTGAAACAAGTAACCAACGCTGGCCTGTTTTGTGATTAACACCTAACTTCATGGTGGGGACCTAAGTTTCAGTGAGGTAATCAAAACTCTGCCACAGAAGAATGTTTGTCCCATTGGGGTGAAGGTGTTGAAGCACAAAGTTCCCTGTGTCCAACAAAGTAGCCACAGTGTTGCTGATAGGTTGAGGAGGAGAATACAAAATTATTGGTTTCTTCACAGATCCAGATTCTATTTTCAGCACGCCTGAGAAGTTTAGGGACAGAACTGCATCACTCTGGTCGACCGATTGTTCTCTATTACCCTCCCAAACTATCTGATTGTCATATGCACTTTGGACTGCCAAGTAAGTAAAATCTTCATCCGGAATTATAATCGAATAAAATTCAAGAAAATATTTGCGACTCTTTGAATATAGTAATGGTGAAGAATAATTCAGTGTATCACCGGGCTTTAAACTGTCATCTGCTGCGTGAACATGAACAGAAGAACTCCAACACAACCACAAGTGCATGAAAGCAAGCAGAAGTTTCTGTAAGATAAGCCTCATAGGATGCTTTAAATATGGAAAGGCTAATCTGTGAGAGGGTGCTTTGCGAAGGAATGAGAGAGTGATACTATATATGTGGGTAAGTTGAAATAGTATGCATGTATTTTTTAAGTCTAATTTTTTGTTATACTGCTGCCACTTAAATTAAACATATATATGATCAAATGGGAAATGATTAATTGACTACTTTTTTCTTACTACTTCTCTTACCACCTAATGTGGATTTAACCTTTGCATTTTAATTTTAACTTTTAATTTACTTTTAAGCTGTAGAAGTGTAAGAGAAAATAAAAAAAGTCCATTCCGCGCGTGAGTAATCTTTTAGGTAAAAAATCCCCATTCTCTTAGATATTTTGGAAGTTACCATTTTTGGGACCTCATTTTTTCGCACCCACCAAGTTTCATAAAACCCATTTTCCATTCTTCGCTGAACATTGCAAACCATAAGGTAAGAAAACGAAGCCCCTTTCCTACTATGCACACTGCAACCCATAAAGCTAGTGAATGAAGCCCCTCCCATTTTTGAACAAAGGAGATTTTGCACATAATAAAGTTGACAAATTTTGGAAGTCATGAGAACACACAATTGTCTCCGTTACAAAAAGGGTGAATCCTAGTTGTGCACACCAATACCAAAACTAATCCCACTTCTTCTAAACCAAGTGTAAGTTCATTTGGAAAAAAACTAACCTTCAATATTTTAAAACTTATCTTGCAACCCAAGCGCAATTATGATGTAACCCATGAAGGAGTTTTTGCATAAAAAAAGTTGACAAATATTGGAAGTGCATAAGAACACACAAATCTCTCCCCTACTAAAAGGGTGGACTTCAACTATGCACACAAATACCAGACCCTATCCCACTTATTATAAACCCAGTGTAAGTTCCTTTGGGAAAAAACTAATCTGCATTATTCTTAAATTTATCTATAACTCAAAAGCAATTAAGGTGTAACCCACGAAGGATTTTTTGCACAAAATAAAATTGACAGATTTTGGAAGTGCATGAGAACACACAATTTTCTCCCTTACTAAAAGGGCGGACATCAGCTGTGCACATCAATACCAGACTCCATCCCACTTCTTCTAAACCATGTGTAAGTTCATTTAGGGAAAAACTAGCCTGCAATATTTTTAAACTTATGTTGCAACCCAAGAATAATTAAGGTGTAACCTACGAATGCGTTTTCGCACAAAATAAAATTGTCAGATTTTGAAAGTGCATGAGAACACACATTTTTTTCCCTTACTAAAAGGGTGGACCTCAATTGTGCATACCAATACTAGACTCCATTCCGTTTCTTCTAAACCAAGTGTAAGTTCATTTAAGGAAAAACTAGTCTGCAACATCTTTAAACTTATCTTGCAACCCAAGAGCAATTAAGGTGTAACCCACAAAGGAAGTTTTTGCACAAAGTAAAATTGACAGATTTTGGAAGTGCATAAGAACACACAATTTTCACCATTACTAAAAGGGTGGACACCAGCTGTGCACACCAATACCAGACTCCATCCCACTTCTTCTAAACCAGTGTAAGTTCATTTAGGGAAAAAACTGGCCTGCAACATTTTTAAACTTATGTTGCAACCCAAGAGCAATTAAGGTGTAACCTACAAAAGAGTTTTTGCACAAAATAAAATTGACAAATTCTGGAAGTGCATGAGAACACACAATTCTCTCCCTTACTAAAAGGGTGGACCCGAGCTGTACACACAAATACCAGACCCCATCCCATTTCTTCAAAACTGGGTGTAAGTTCATTTGGGGAAAAACTAGCCTGCAACATTTTTAAATTTATCTTGCAACCCAAGAGCAATTAAGGTGTAACCCACGAAAGTGCTTTTGCACAAATTAAAATTGACAGATTTTGAAATTATATAAGAACACAGAATTCTCCCTCTTACAACCTAATCCTATGTGACGAAGTAAATCAATAACAATATTCACCTCTGCAAAACCCCCAATGTCTTGTGCATCGGACGAACAAAAATTATGACCAAAACCCTTCGTTTAGGGCTTGCAAAATTCAGTCCAAAGAAAAGAAGGGTAGAAGGTTTATGGTTTGTAATGTAATGAGTACAACAAAAAGGGGCTTCGTTTGCTAGCTTTATGGGTTGCAATGTGCTGATTAGAAGGGAAGGGGCTTTGTTTTCTTACCTTATGGGTGACAATGTTCAAAGAAGAAGGGAAAAATGGGTTATGTGTGAAGTTTCTAGGTGGGTGCGAAGAAATGGGGTCCGAAAGTGGCAGCTTCTAAAAAGCCTAATAGAATGGAGATTTTCTGTCCAAAAGATCACCCACGCGCGGAATGGAATGTACTTTTTTATTTCCACTAACACTTTTACAACTTAAAAGTATATTAAAAGTTAAAATTAAAATGCAAAAGTTCAATCCACGTTAGGTGGTAAGAGAAGTGATAAAAAAAAGTAGTTACCTGATATTTTCCTTTTGCAAACGTTAATAGAAGGCAGGTTTTGTAAGGTGCACCAATCCCAAAACAAGCAAAACTCTAACCTGTTCAACCACACATTTCAAGCATTAATATAGTAACTGTTTCATCAGCTAAAAGCATTAAAGAATTAATGATGTACCCTTTATTTTGCAAGGGCATCTGCATAAAAATTACTCTCTATGAAGATGTTTGGTGGACTGATATGGAATGAATCCTCTGACTAAAGGCTTCAACCAATGAAATATTTTTCTAAGTATATTTTGTTTTGTTTCAAATAGAGAAGGAAACCAAACCAAAGGAGGAGATAGACACTACAAAAGAAATTAGGTAGACCCTAGGACAATAAGAGAATCAGATAAGGTGCTTGACTGAGTTATTAAGGATTTGTATGTTTTATTTGAGTGAATTGAAGGTGTGAAATAGAAGGGAAACAACACTTTCCATTTTGAATATCCACAGTCAAAATTAATGCTATTCTGTCTTTCAACCAGAGGCTATGCAGCATATCTTAAATGCTGTTGTTGTCAAGAATTGGAATCAAATGCAGAACTCAATTTCTTTTAAAGATAACTGTTTCATGTACTATGCATTTTACAAGAAAAATGCTAGATAACACGATAGTTAATTACACAAACTACATATGAATCTGATTGATTCATAATGATATAAAACTGTTTATTTTTGTATGTTTAAATGAATCTGATCAAACACTAATAAAAAACTGTGTTATTCTATCATCAACTTCATTTAATTACTTTGTATATACTCTATATTTCACTGTTTTAAGATTTTCTTACACAATTGAATTGCAACAAATATATACAACTATTTTAACATTTTTTTTTAATTTATTAGTTTTAATTTGAGTTTCAATATCTTTAAAAGAAATTAGCTATAATTTAAAATAAATTATATCTCTATACAATCTTTTAATTAATATAAGTATAAATTTAATTTATAATTTAAAATGTTTATTTTTTACAACTTTTAACTATAATATGCTTTTTACGTTTAAAGTTATTTATTTATTCTAATTTTAATTATATAATAAAATACTAATTCATATAATTATTGATATTCTAATTTGTTAAATTAGATTACCCCAAATTTCTTAACAAAATTATTTTATTGTACCCATCTTATCTCATTATATAATAATGTGTAAAGACATTATTGACCCTAATCTAACAAAAATATCTAATTGAATCGTTTTAAAAAAAATTAAAACTTAATTGGAAAAAAAATAAAAAGACCAAAATTAAATAATTAAAATGAATATGAGGACAAAATAATGATTTTAGCCTTTCAGCATAAATTAAATATATTTATTACAAATAAAACATTGGGTACAAATTAGATACATACTTGTGGTAAAAAACCATTTATGATTTTCACCAAACTTCTATTTCTAGACATGCAAAAATTTATTTTGCAAGATATTGATATATAATGTATACTGATAAAATTTCATAACTTAAACAATTTATTGCCCACCACCAATTTATTGCCAAATATTTCCAGACAACACATGATAAGCAGCATGAGAGAGGAAAAAAGAACTCTAAACTTATTGGAACACACAAGG
>Ga0214543_1002367_pt1 | contig 37012 bp, 20 predicted proteins | sample CNSS2metaG_FD_160094 | JGI IMG/M metagenome (GOLD analysis project Ga0214543, IMG submission 160094) | Root nodule microbial communities from cowpea collected in UCLA plant growth center, Los Angeles, California, USA - CNSS2 | ecosystem: Host-associated > Plants > Roots > Nodule | place: USA... | reverse complement strand
GTTCAGATGGCGGAGTGAGGGCTAGCCTGGGATTAGATCTAGGATTTTCTCCTACATGTATTATTTTAAGTTTTTATTATGCACACGAATAATGGGAACTTGTAACCATTGACTGATTATGATATAAGTTTTGGCGCGCGTTTTCATGAAATTAAATATTCCCGCGTTGGGATTTTTATCGAGACGACTACTAATATAATTAGTTTCTTTTATTATTTATTTTTAAGTTATATTCCCTAGGGATGTTACACGTAAAGCAATAGTGGACTATTGAGCTAGAAATAAGTAGAGAAGTGTTCTCGAAAGGGTCAAGTGAACTGAAAAGTGTAATTCTATGATTGGGTGATTTGAGAAAACACATTTCAAAAATAAAAAACCTCATCATTGAGTACCTTATTTAGAAACCCATACTTCTCTTTAGAATTCTTTCCTTTTTATTGCCTTCTCACTTCTCTCTAAAGCTTGTGGTGTTTTGCTAGTTTGATTCAAGATCATACAACAACTTGGTGTTAGTAATGAGGAGAGCTTTTAGTTGAATCGATTGGAAGTGCAATCAGGGTAAGTCAACTTTAGCTCTCATGTGTTTGGTTCCTAAGGTCGGTGCTTCTCTTTAGGTGTTTGAGGTCTTATGGGTGTGCTTAGATTCCTAGTATAAGATTTTTCTCTAAATAGAGTAAAGTTTGTGGGAGTTATACTCGCAAGATTGTGTTGTTTGCAATGAATTTGAAGTCTTTTAAGGTCAATGAAGCTAACAATGTTTTTTGCTTAAAGGTATGTTGTGATGTATGTATGATTTGATGATATGATGTATTGATGAGAAAAATGTATGGTGTGATGATATGAACAAAGATCGTATGATGTTTTGAACAAGGTTATATTTGTTATATGTATTGGTGTGGAATGCATGTTCATTGTGTGCTTGCATGCCATGTTTTGAATGGCTGTTGGACATTGTTGAACTTGGGTAATAATGGTGACTTTGGTAGTTTTAGTCATAATATGTTATGTTAGAATGGTGAGTTCTAACTATAGCAATTGTCGTAACCGTAAAATCATAACAGGACAGCAACATAAAAGCTATTTTAAAAAAAATATATTTTTAGAAAAGGAGTCGTCACCATAGTTTACTAAGGGAAACTATGGAAAACCTTATAAATAAATGGTCTGCGAAATCAGTTTGAGTTCGGGAGTCGGTTACATGTAGAGATGGTATTAGCACCCCACATGTTCGTGCTAAGACGGGTTCTGTTTAATTAAGTGTGCAAAACTAATGAAATTTTCAATATTTTTTTCCAAAAATCTAATAAAACAGACAAATATGAATAAAGAAAACATTTTTAAAATTTTTTAATTGGGTCCAACAAGGTCTTTGACCTTGCTCCTACATATTCTCGTTCAAAATGAGAAATCAAGGTTACATAATTCTTTTAAAATTGAAATATTTAATTATCAAGTAAGTTTAAAACTTAACATGACAATCGATTTTAGTTAAGATTGAAATATTTAATTATTATGTAAGTCTAAGATTTAACATGATAATTAATAAACTCTTAAATTAAAAAAAAAACAATTAAAAGAGAGAAATGGTTTATATGTCAAAACATAGATCCCAAATAAAAACATGATGTAAGAGTAAAATAAGGCTGCTCATAATCCTTCAACCAATACCACAAGGATTCAAGTATTAAAACAATGAGTGCAAAAAGTAAATGAATAGGGGTGTAGTTGAATTTGTGAGATGTGTGTACATAATAATGGGTGCAGCAAGTAAAGTAAAAGTAAGCCCAAAAGCAACAACATAGGCGTAACGGGTATGGGGTTAACAACAATGGGGTACACAAATTAAAAAAAGAAAAACATTAATAGGTGGAGAATGTAAACAAAAGGGTGCAACAATGAGAATCGAGGCTGCACAAACAGCAAGAAACAGGCTCAAACCCTTTTCTTCTTTCTCACTCACACGGAGCAACTTATCCTTCTCCAAAACCTTGCAGGGACTTATCAACAAAGCTTCAGCCAGAACATCTTCATCATCTTTATATGGGAAAAATCGAACATATTCAAAACCAAAACAAAATTGAGTTGTTTATCACCCATACAAATCATGATTTCTCCAAACAATTATAATCCATAAACTACAATTAAATAGAATGTAAGTATATTCAATCATTTGTTGACTTGAAAGGTGTTCATTTTATGCTTAGTATTCACAAAGTGGAATAAAATCCCTTCTGCATAACTTTTCATCCTCGAATCATCAACCACAAACAAATGTCTAATCCTAAAAACAATAGAATTCAAATGATTCAAACATCCAACATTTAAGTAAATCTTCACATGCATCAAACATGGGAACATAATCTGATTTCACGGGTTCAATTACAGAGAAAACTTGATAAAGGAAATCCAAAATAAAACATCATTGCATCAACCTGAAACCACAAATGCATCATTATGAACTAAATATACAACCTCAAACAGATTAGAATTTTGATAATCAAACCTCAACGATTAACAATTAATCGATAACACTCGAACATGACCCCAAACACACATCAATCACAAACACACACTCAAACAGATTTAAAGCTTCAATAATTCAAACAAACTTATATGAACAAAACAAACAATATTTACATTTCATTACTCAAGAAAGACGCATAGAAATTTAATCAAATAAAACCAACCACAGACCCTGAGTTCAGACAATTCCAATGAAGCACCGGATCAAAACCAGCGTTGGTTCTTGGTGTCGCCATGGATTGAAGTCAAGGATTGAATCCTTATTTTTATTTAATTCCTATTTTCTGAAAAACTTTCGTCTCCTCTATTATTTCTATTTCGTTTTATGATTTCTGAATTCATTGTCTGGATTTTGAATTTATTATGTTGGATTATAAGTTGATTATGCGAAATATAAAACAATATTGCAGTACACTATGAACTGATTCTAAATTTAGGAGATTCATCGATACGCAATGCTGAATAAAATTGTAAAGAACAACTGAATACCAACGTTTGCAAGATTTCTCCTCGTTGCTTTTGTTTTTCCTTTTCACGCCTCCAAAATCTCAACCTTGGCTTCCTTTTTTCTTCTTGAGTTCTCCAATCCTTTTCCTCTAACCTTTCCTTTTCAATTTTCTTCTGTGTTCAACTTCACTCTCCGATTTTTCTTTTCGCCAAACTTCCCCTCCAAAAAAACCCTCAAAACTTAATTCTCTTCTCTGTTTATAATGTTCCCCAAGAGTGAAGAGTCGGTTATGAGTTCAGTTGGTGTCTGTGGTGCGTGTGTAAGGTGAGTGAAAAGTTAATTGACTTGATTAAGTGAATGTGTTAGTTAAGTGCAGTGCGTGAGTGAGTGAAGGTGAGGATTTGGGTGTGGTTAGTGTGTGTGTGAGAGAGAGAGAGTTAGTGAGCTGTGAGCGAATTAGTGTGTGTAGTTAATGTGAATTAGTTGGTGAGCGTGAGTGTATTGTGAGAAAGGAGAGTGTGTGGGTCCCATGTGATGTGATGTGTGTTACGTGAGTGTTTATTGTGCAGTGCGTGAGTGGGTTTTATTGTGGTGTGTGAATGGTGAGGATTTTGGGGTAGGATAACTAGAAAAGGAAAATGATATTTTAACCCACTTTTTTTGACTCACTTTTAACTCATTACTTTAATTATTATTAGATTATTTTTTTTAATTTTTTTTAGTGATGTGATGTGATAATCTAATAGTGATTCAAGTGATGGGTTAAAAGTGGGTCAAAAAAAGTGGGTTAAAGTATCATTGTCCACTAGAAAAAGTAGGGCTGAAGTACTCAATATATTTTTGGTCATTAGATGGCCATTCGGGGGTTAGGGAGCAATCATTTGATAAGTGATAGCCCTAATAGTCGATTTTGTGACTAAATGTAATGAGTTTAAAGATTGTAGATTTAAATATATTTTTGTCCTTTAATTTTTACATTATACTTTTTGTGTGGATGTACTATTTACAAAAAATGGGAAGAGATGATTAGGAAGTGAATAATGTGTTCTTTTGAAGGTGATACAAGGTGGTGATAGGAGGAGATGATTAGAAAAATTCATTGAAAATTTAATCTCACTATCCATAGTGAGATTATAGGGTGACACAACTGGATTTACTAAATTACCCTTTATTATTTAATTTTTTTTGCATGTGGTTTAGATGTTAAAATCAATACACGTGGTTTCGGTTCACTTTTTTAATTATATGTTACCGGTAATAATAATTTATTATGGTTATTATAAAAATTTATTACTTCTAAAATTACTATTAAAAAGGAAAAAAAGTTTTCACGTAAACAAATTATTTTTAACCTTATATATTAAATTTATTTTCATACAAAATATATTATATTATTCACCTTTTTATAAATATTTTTTTATATTCTCAATCATTCAATAAAATTTATAAAATAATTTTAAATTATTTATATATAATTTTATATTACCTATAACAATAGGAACATTTTGGTAATCTAACTTTTTTTCTATTAAAAGTTTTTTAATATATTACATTAGTCAATTCAGTCACAAACTTTCATAAACTTCACTCTCTAATCCACTCTAGAATCACCTCTGAATCCCTTAACAGAAATAATATCAACTTCATCCTCTAATCCTTCTGATATCTTCCATTCCCTCTCCCTCTTCTCTCAAAAGAACACAACCTTAGTAAAAATTGAAATTAGTCTCTCTTTAAAATCTTAAACCAATTTAGTCTCTCAATTATGTAAATATGTGGATTTAGTCCTTTTAATCAAATTTTAATAAGTTTATTTGACGTTTCAAACACATTTCAGTATAGTATTTTAGTTTGTTTACACCATTTGACACATGTTCGCTTCAATGTTAGTTGAGAAATACGTTTGAAACGTCAAATAAACTAAAAACAATTGTTTAAAGGACTAAATACATGCATTTCTAATTATAAGGGACTAAATTGGTTCATGGTTTCCAAGAGGGAATAATTCCAATTTTCACTAAAAATTGGAGGACCAAAAACATATTTAACCAAAGATTTTATAAAGACATTAGATGATGCTTCATAAAAATGAGTTCCTTGCCAGAAAAGCATGACGAGGTGTTTTTTCTGGGAATGTAATTTATTTTTTGAAGGTCTTCTTTTCTTTGAAAATGAAAGTGTTTTATGTTGGAACTTATAAATTTAGTCAAGGGAGACGCAATTAGGAGATGGGAGTCAGACATTAGACGACTACGTGATGGAGACAATTTTGAACTCGGTCTAATGAAGAAAATAAGGGTGTAATCTTTCTTTCTTATTACTCTACTTTGAAAAATGAGGTCACGTGAAGTAAAAAGTGAGGAACGGAGTAGAGCCATTGGCCTACAAAGGATATAGAGTTGCATATGTGTGTGTAGACTAAAGATCTATGTAGTGCTTGGGCTAGGCCACAAACTATTGGAGTGCTTATGTTGGTGGCTAATGGGAACCTGAGGTGATGGTTCAAAGGTGTATACATATATGAAACAAGATTGGGGCTTGGTAAGTCACATGGAATTTACTTTTCCATAAGGGAAATTGGATTGATGGCTCTTCTTGGAGAACCATGGGTACAGTTGTTACTCCTCAAATCTTATAGGTGCCTTTGACAAGTTCAAGGTCTATGGTGCTTAATTCAATTATTCTTAATCTTTTGGAAGTGAGTCTCATATGCATGTAGTAGACGCATGGTATGAGTAGATGTATGTGTACTTGATGTTTGTATGCATAGTGATGTGTGTACTTATATGATGGAGATGTTCATGACTATAAAGATTTTTCTATTTATATGTTTGTTCCTTTCAAAGTTAGTTGACCCTTTGTCTTTTGTGGATGTGTGGTTTCCACGTGCAATAACCGTGTTGGTACACATGAGCACACGAGGTAGCAGGTGTTGTATACCAATTTATATTTGTTCCTCAAAGTAGCGTGATGTATAGAGACAATATATGTTTTGTAAAACATTTTAGCGGAAGAAGACTGAATGTAATTGTGTATAATAAATTTTCTATACTCGTGATAATCTTAGTTATAATTGGTTTGGTGATACACTTTATTTACTCCCTAGATGTGTCTATTGATTTTATGCTTCAGTAGACGAGTATGCTAGATCATGATTTACTAGACGTTAGGTTGTACAAATGATAAGGGTAATGAGACACCTGGTCTAGGGGTGTTACATGGCTGAGTTTGTAGTGTTAACATCTTTTCTTTTCCAAATAAGTTATTTGCATGAAGCAGTATTCAGCACATTCTTCAAGAGATCTTTAATGTTGATAAGGCATTGTGATATCTTCTTGAAAGACTAAAGAGGCTTGGATTATTGCAAGCATAACATAAGCATTTATTAAGTTTGACATGTATTGTAAAGCGCTTGATATTTGCGTCTATTAGATGAAATATACTCATTGTTTGTTTAATAAAAAATTTATTAGACTAATACACTAAATTTCAATGTCGTTATTAAAATCAAAGATAATCGTCTCTAAATTTTGTAATATATAGCACAACATAGGTTGATTCTCAAATGTACATATTGATTATATTTATTAAAAATATATTTTTTGTACAAATTAATTTAGGGGTTTATGGTGTAAGAAAGGAATGGACGGGTCAACTATTTTTCCAAAAAGATATTTTTCCTTAAGTTCTTTTCAAAATAGTTTCAATTCAAAAAATCAAAATGCAATTAAATTCAAAATCGTGTTTGATATAAGAATTGGATAGCAAAGCAATTAGAGAATGTAATGTGATAATGTTGTTGTTGATGTTATCAAATTAATATCACTAAACTATAGCAACTTCAGTATTATTAGAAAAGTAACCAATTAGAAAGGGTAAAGTCAATTATGAGAAAACCTACACTAATAAACTAATTATGAGAAAACCTACACTAAACTTTAGGAAAACATAATACAAATAATAAAAGATAAAAATAAAGAGTTAACCTGATTCAATTAAAATAAATAAATATGAATGAGATGTAAAATATGCAAAAGATTATGACTTAAAATCTACAAAGATATGCAAAATATGATGAATGAAATAAGGCATGCAATATAAAAATCACTATTTTTACTTGATTGATTGGTAAAATACATACATAAATGCAAATTACAAAAGAACAAATAATTTATTCCATTCTAACCTCATAATCCTATTAAAAAATTATAACAGAATCAACCCTAGAGGCTTAATAGTCTATGGATGGGGTGTTACACATCATGCATGAATGCTAAAGGAAAGAATGAAAGAAAATTTGAAAAAGGGGGTGAAAGAAACGGAAAAGGTGTGGTTGAGTGTCATGACATAAAATATTTATATTTTGTTGAATAACATAACAGAAAATGTGTAATATTAGTCATGTTTTCTTATATTATATGGATACTTTCTTGGAAACAATTCATCATATATTGGTGGTCAGCATAATCAGGACATTGGTTCTTAATTTTACTATGATTGTCATCTCATGGGTTACTTAAAAATTTATTTAAATATTGAATACTAAAAAGAAATTTTTTATGTGAGTTGGTGAGTCAACCCACTTAACCCACCAACCCGTGGTGGGTTGAGCCGGGTTACAAAATTTTTGGCTCACCATAAAGTGAGTTGGGTTGGGTTCACTCATTTTCAACCTGGCTCGTGGTGAGCCAACCCGTGTGAGTTGAGTTGGCTCACTTTGACATGTCTAGCTATTCCACGAAATTAAGGTTGCCAAGCTCTCTTTTGTGTCACCACTATGTCTCTTTAAATAGAATTTTGGTTGAGTCTTCTTCTAACTTTTCTATTATTGAAATAATCTTTATGATAATGTAATCTCTCAAATATCTTTTAAATAAAATTTATATCTCATTTATCTTTTGGTTGTTAAGAATATTTAAAAACATTTTGAAAGGTTTAGCAAGATTTGAAAGATTTGATAGTTATTATCTATTGATATTTTCTGATATAATTAAATAAAATAATCATTTAAAATATCAAATACAATACCTAAATATATAAATGCCCTAAATTATCTCTTATCATAAAAATTATTGCATTATCAAAGTGTTATTTTCGCTAAGCTAATAAGTTGAAAAGGATAGAGAAAATTGCAAGGTGTCAACACCAATTTCGTTCGGGTGAATAAATTTATTTTCAAAAAAAAATAAAAAAAATGTGAAATGTTTTTAATTATCACATCCTTTTTCTTAAGCCCAACAACTCAACATATCTTCTACCTTTGATTTGATAGAGAAGTTAGTAATGTGATTTTAATAATTAAAAGTTATATCTCTTCATATAATTAGAATCAATATTACTAATTGGGATTGATTTTGTGCTTTAATTTATTAATGATTAGAATTAATATTACTGATCTTGATTGATATTATGCTCTGATGTACTGTGATTTGAGTCTCATAATGTGTTGCTATCATAATCAATTCCTTCCTTATATTGTTCATTACAATTTAAGGCTGAGATTGCATTGATATTGCAAGATGTAAGTATAAATACGCACTCTGTCATATGAAAAAAAAAAGAAAAATTTTTTATACACTTCTCTAATTCTTTCCCATCATCACTCCCACATACACACCTCCTTTTTTTATCTTTCTTTCAAAAAAAAAAACAAACAAACATGTTGGAGCAGGTAGGAAAAATAAGAAGAAGAGATAAGATAGTTATAATGTAGGGAACAAAAGAAGGAGATTGATAAAGAAGAGGAGAAACTGAAAAGTTTAAAAGGTATGTCAATGTCAAATTTTTTCATTTATTCATTTCCAAATTTTCACTATATTTTGTTTTAATATTATACGTTTTTTTTTCACCTACTTTTGGTTTTTTTTTTTATCTTATTCTAAAAATCATAACAAAAAATAGTTTTTCTCATTTCTTCAGTGTTTATCTAACACCAATTTTTAAAATTCTTTTTTTCTTCAGAAAATATAAAAAAAATATAAAAAAACTAAAATAAAAAAAATGTTTTCTTTGTTTAATTTTTAGTGTTTTTCCGACCGCTCAGTCGTATGACACCTATTTCCAAAAAACAAACATAAAATAAAATTTTTTAAAATTATAAAAAATCAAATCAAAAAGTTTCTCAAATAGTTTTTTCATAAAGAACTACGTAACTCTGATTCTCCATTGTGAATGGAGATACGTAGGAGTGATGATTAATCCTCGTCGGGCCCAAAAAGCTAAAAAAGTATTTTTGTTTCTTTTGTAAATTTATTTATTATTATTTTTGGGGAAAATAAATATTTTGAAAAGATTGCCAACAAACATTTCTGAAATGTGGCTGGAGCAATGCATAAGCCAAATGACATTCTTTTGTAGACAAACACTCCAAAGAGATAGTTAAATGAAATTTTTTCTTGGTTTAAAGGATCCATGAATATTTGATTGTAGCTAGAGTATCCATCTAAAATATAATAGTATGCTGGGCCAGCTAGTCTTTCTAGCAATTGATCCATAAAGGGTAGTGGAAAATGGTCTTTCTTGGTTGCTTAATTTAACTTTCTGTAATCAATGCACATTCTCCACCTTGTGACAATCCTCGTTGAATCAATTCTTTATGCTCATTTTGAATTATTGTCATCCCTCCTTTCTTTGGGACAATTTGGACTAGACTAACCCATTCACTGTATAAAATTAGATAAATCATGCCAACTTCTAGCAATTTGATGACTTCTTTCCTCACCATATCTTTCATGCTAGAGTTTAGGCTTCTTTGAGGCTGATCTACTAGATTGTAATTCTCCTCCATTAGAATCTTGTGCATACAATATGAGGAATTAATTTCTTTGAAGTCAACTAAGGTCTAACCAATAACTTTCTGAATAGCCTTCAAAATTTCCACACTAGTACCAAAAAACCTTTTTATACCGGTTAAAAGAGACTTTTGATATCGGTTCTGAAATCGGTATAGATATAGACGGTATAGAAAGTTTCACCTTTCTATGCCGCTTTCATAATAGGTATAAAAAATCATTTTTTATATTGTCTATAGAAGCGGTATAGAAAGTCAAATTGGGATGGGAAAATTTTGTAATAAAAAGTTATTTACTACACTGGTTATAGTTACAACCGGTATAAAAAGTTTCACCTTTTATACCGATTGTGCCCTTAACCGGTATAAAAAGTGATTTTTTTTATTTTCTTATGAATATTTTTTTATTTTTTCTACTGCACACAAAATCTGTATATAATTACTCAAAACATCCTGACAACAAATGTCATTCAATTTAATATTTACATGAAATACAATCTAATGTTTATATAACTCCAAACCGAATGAATATACATCTACTATTCACATAAAAACTCATAAGACTTTTTGGTTAGTAGTGTTAGTTTTGAAATTGTGAGTTTAGCCAAGAAGGGGGGTTGAATTGGCTTTATAAAACTTTTTCGAAAGCTTAAATCTCTTTTCAATTGAATCTAACGGACTGGAAAGTTTGGATGTAAATGCAGCAGACCAGTACACTTTTAGTCGATTAAAATATAAAACAGCAGACTAAATTGTTCTTGATGCTATGAAACAGTCGATTAAAAAGGCAATTCAGTCGGCTAAAATACTGGAGAATTATGCAAAATGCAAAATTTGCGAATTCAACTCAAACAACAATCTTGTATATACAAGACATGTTCCAATCAGTATTTATAACAAGTATAAAGCCTCAGATTACACAAGAACGCATTAAATCACACCAAAGATCAAATTGCTTGGTTTTCTTGAGTTTTTAAAAGTTTCAAAGAGAGTGAGATGAGGGAAAGAAGAATGCACAACTGTTTTTATACTGGTTCACTCAATCACAGAGCTACATCCAGTTTTCCAGGACAACCTGAGCTTGGTTTCCACTACATTCAAAAGTTTTACAAATCAAACACCAAGATTACACTTTTGAACACAAAGCACACAAGATTTTTGACTCACACAAAAATCTAGAACCACAACCTACAAGAATCACACTTACAGACCTGAAATCACATCAGGCAAACCATCCAGAGGCACAAGAGCGTCCAAACCTGATGGTGGTTGTCCCTAGCACACCATACATGTGTTCTTCAAGCTATTCACAAGCCAAAATGCCTCCAAGATCAACCAAGATCAACCAAGATCTTCAAACACGAGTTGCAGTTGTGTATTGCAGAGAGAGAACGCTTCCCAAATATGAATGACACGATTTCATTTAGAAAAACTCAGATCCGCACCTCTGCTCACGAAAACACAACTTATATAGTCTGGTTTAAGTGAAAACAGTCGATTAAATTTTTCGTACAGTTAGCTGATTTCACCTGACTTAAGTGAAATCAGTCGATTGAAAAATAATTCAACTGACTGAATGCATTCATACCAGAAACTATATATAGCAAGCTTTTTAACCTGTTAAAACCCATTTTAACAGATTAAAAGAGACACATTAAGACACACAAGACATCTAACCTATGTCATATAGCCTATCAATAATGTATAACACTAACACATTACATTTAACATGTTATATACAGATTTAACATACTAAAACTAAATCTTCAAGTGGATCTTCATCAATCTTCATCAAACACATAAGATCTTCATGCACATGGCTTTATCAATTCTTTGCTTCAAGCTTGCTTGTGCCAACAAGTAGATCCTTCATGAACTTAGCATAAGTATGCATTTGTTATGTAGTTTTTGTGAATGGAATGTTGATCTACAACCTTTTAATCATGTCCAAGAACCTTGTAAATTACCTCTCCTTATCCTTCCTTGAAGTCGCATGAGGATAAGGCAAATGCAACATTAGAGGATTTTTCACTTCATTCTTCTTAACTCTTCCTCCAACTTTTTTTTTCTTTTTTCTTTTCTTGTTTTTTCTGTACATTTTCTTTTTCTAACTCATTTATTTTCTCTCGTAAATATATTATTCGTTGGATAAAATAATTAAAACTCATTAATTTAACTAAATTTATCGAATTTTCACAATTCTCTTATGAATTTATATAAAATAAAAGTGTTCAAACCTTTGATGAGTGAACTTGTAAGCTTGAACAATCTTAAAAAACACTTGAAATAATCATGTTTACAAGAACATAAAATTGTGATGGTAAAACTGCGTCATCAAGAAGAACATCAACCCCCGAGAATCACTTTATTTATCAATAAATAAGATAAAAACAATCAATACAAGAATATAACATGGAAATTCCAAAACCGGAGAAAAACCACGATAGTTTTTAATGACAACCAGATAATACCATTATGTGAAAACAACAAATAGATAACTCTCTCATGCTTTTCGATCTGAAATACACACACGCTCCAAAGAAAGAATTTAACCGAAATCTTACAACATTTTACTACATGAATATAAGAAAAGTCAAATACAATTAACTTAAAGAGTTTTTGATTTGGGGTAAGAAATACTATACACTTTAAATTATAGCCACTAACACATATTTTATAACTTATCCTAATTTATGTGCAATGTCCTGAGATATATTATTTTCATTAATTCAACAAATTGTTTATAAGAATTCTTTTAAACATACGTGTAACATGTAATAAATCAGTAAAAGGTATCAATCTTTATATCACACGAAGCATGAGATAATAAGAATTTTATGCAAAAATATATAAATCGAAGACTATTCTAACTTTAATATAAGGAAACTAAGGTGAAAGTATAATGAATAAACTTTTTTGTAAACATTTTAAAAATAAATAAATAAAAGACATAAATGAATATAAAATTTCAAATTAGTTTATACATAAACTAACTTATACATACATTATCTCTTTTATATAATTTTGTCTTAATTTTTCATTTACATATTAATTACTTTTAGTAAATAAAAAACTCTTAAAAAAGATATACAATGTCTCAAAGAAATAAAATTACTTTTCATAGAATAAGAATATGATAAAAAAATATATCATTTTAAAAGTAGTGACTCTACCATATCTATTCGACCACACAAAAGGCCAACTCGTTTTGAATTAACTGGGCAAACGTCAAAATGTTTGTATATTTTATTTGTTAACCTTTCCATATATATATATATATATATATATATATATATATATATATATATATATATATGTGTGTGTGTGTGTGTGTGTTTGTTTGTATGTTTTAAAATGCTATTTGTTCGAGTTAGGAAAACCCATATTATATGATAAAAACTTAACTTTCTCGATAAATAAATAAGAAATCTATTTAAATTCCCAAAACATTATCTGAAATAAATTAAATATTAGCACTTGAGTCGATCAAAGCTTAAATTTTCGTCATTAATTAATAATAATATATTCATCTTTCGCGTAAGAATAAATTTTAAAAAACAGTAAATTATGTACAAGTTAATAATGCAAAATATTACCAATGAATTACAAATAATTATTTATAATAAATTTCATGATTTTCACAATAATCATTTTAAAAATTATATAAATAGTTATTTTTATTGATTAGTTATGTAAATAATTTTATACTTAAAATGATATAAATTAAATTCTTAAAAAGAGGTTAAATTGTTATTTTCATAATGAAGTGCTTAAACTTACTTGCTAAATTTGCCTTTCTTTATAAGTCAAACTCCACATAGAAGATATTTTTAATATTTGAATGTGAAATTTATTTGAGATTAAAAATCATAAGTATATTATCATTGAATAATAAATAACTTTTGGCATGCTTTTTAAGAAAATTATTGAAAGGTAGGCATATAATTCAATCTCTACAATTTATTATAGCTTTTTTATTTGGTTCTTCTATATAAAACATTATTAAATAATTTAATTTTACGAGTTACTGTACATTCGCTGTTAATCCTTTATTTTTTTTATTTTACTCTTTATATATAAAATTTTATTGATTAATTTAATTTTTTATATAACATAAATTTACTCACTTCCTATAGGAAACTTTATGGATATTTACAAAATATTTAAAAAATATGAAAATAAATATGTGACGTGTTAAATATATTAAAATAAAAAAATTATTTATATATTAATTTATGTGTGAAAAAAAAGGGACCAAATTCCCCTTACTCTTAACAAAACTTAAAACTCTCCACCAAACCCTAATATAAATTTTTGATTAAATAACGTATTTTGAAATTAAAAATAGGATTAAATTATATAATTTTTCTTTAAATTATTATAAAATTTATACTTCGTCTTTAGACTAAGTTATAAAATATAGTCTATATAAATTAATATAAAACATCATTTAAATATATATATATATATATATATATATATATATATATATATATATATATATTGTTTTTTATATAAAAAAAATATATATTATATAAATAAAATAATAAAAAAAAAATTATATATAAATAAATAAAAAAAAAAATATATATATATATATATATATATATATATATATATATATATATATATATATATAATGTTTCTTATACAATAAAATAAGTTTTATAATAGATTAAAGGATTAAATATACTTTTGATCCCTTAAATAAAATTGGAGTTAGTCACCCCTCGAAAGTTTGACCCAATCTAGTCCTCCAACTTTATAAATGCGTATATTTAGTCATTTTAATTAAATTTTGTTAAGTTTAGTTGACGTTTCAAACATTTTTCATCATAACATGTGAGTTTTTTATATAGTTTGATACATTTTGGCTTCAGTGTTAATTAAGAAACTATCATGAAACACATCTGAAATGTCAAATAAACTTAACAAAATTTTATTTGGTTAGAAAGATTAACCACGTATTTCTAAAGTTAACGAACTAAATTAGGTTAAAGTTTTAAAAATGGACTAATTTCAATTTTCACTAAAAATTAAGAGATCAAAATATTTAATCCAAAATAAAATATAACATTCATAAATTATGGCTTAAAGAAATATTTTAAAATGACTTTTATATAATACAAGATTAAATATTTTATAATTTATATTTTTATTATAAATTTAAGATGAATTTTTATAATAGATCGAAAATGAAAAATATATTTAACTTTAAAAATATATCATACTTAATATTTCTTATGGATTTAATCAAATTAAATTTTATATTTAACTATTATTTCAAAAGTAATAAACTTTTCAATAGTATTTATTCCTTGGTGCATCCTCATAGCCAATTTTTCTTTTTTTTCATTTTAATTATTTGAAGATGGAAATACAAAATGGTGATTCATTTGTGTCCTTAGTTTTTTCCGCTGAGGAACAAGTCTCGCCCAAACTGCTAGATAGGTTCAGATAGAAATCGCCACTAGACAACCAAACACTGCCTCCCCAAAAGTTGAATCGGCACACAGAAAAAAGTTGAAATCCAATGTTCAACATTAGAATTGTTCTCGGTGTTGTCACGTTTCTGATTTTCAACCATGCGGAATCAGCTTCAGAACACAGTCTGCCTCGCGTTGTCACTCCACTTCCTGCGCCTAAGATAACCAACCTTCCTCAGGTCAGTTTTCAATTTCTTACGTTATTTTTTTCTTTTTTTAGAGTTCGATGGTTTTGGTTTGCTTGAGAAGGAAGCATGACTCGGTTCAGTAACAGTTTCAAGGACAGCACAAGGAGAGTTTGTACTGGGGAACGTATCGTCCTCAGGTCTATCTGGGAGTTCGTGCCAGGTTCATTCTTACAAACTCTCAAGCCAAACAGTTTTTTGTTTAATATTTAAAATTAATATTGTAGTTATATTTACTGTGAAAGCACCTTGGTTTCCGTGTCTGGTAAGAAGAGTATAATTTAAAAAATTAAAATAGGAGTTAAATATATTTTGATTTTTAGATAATAAAAATTAGAATTAATTATTTTTTTAAATTTTTATTTAATTCAGTATCTCAACTTTAAAAATATGTGAACATAATTTTTTAAATAAATTTTGTTAAATTTATTTGACATTTTAAATGTATTTCTCAATTAATATTGAAACGAAGATATGCCAAACAATATAAATAACTCAAATATTATCATGCAAAATGTATTTGAAATGTTAAATAAATTTAATACAATTTGGTTAAAAATAATTAAGTTCATGTATTTCTACAAATGAGAGACTAAATTGATCCAAAATTTTAAAGATAGACTAATTCCAATTTTCGTAAAAGTAAAAGGACCAAATAAACCTTTAAAATAAAACTAACAATGTGAGGATAAAAATTGAGAAATATTTTTAGTAGAAGGATAACATTTTTTTAAGACCGACATATATTTTATCAAATAAAAAATTGATTTTAATTTAATTTATGTAATTAATAAAGAGATTCTCCTTTTGTAATAGTAATTACATAATTGAGTATAGAACTTGGTTATAGAAACGAGATTCAGACATACACAAATATAAAATCATAGAATAGTCGTAGTCTTACACAATTAAGTTTCTACAAAGTCTTATATAAAACATCTCCATATTTTACATCAACAACCATCAGACTATGATGTATGCTACAAAAATTTTATATTATGTACATCCATCAAACCAAGGAAACAAACACTATATTGAGGCGCATTTATCCGACTGTTATCACCATTAGCTCCTAAAACATTTGTTATTTATGCCAAAATGACGATCATCGCAAAGGAAAAGAAAATACAACCATAAGCAAAAGAGGATAAGTTAATGCTAACATGAACATACATAGACAATTTATCACTTAATATCTCACCCAATTCAAAACATAACATTTAGTCATCACACCATTCATAAATACCTAAGAAAAATATAATACTAGATTTGATATCCAGATTTATACATTGACTCGGACTCCAGAAGTCGTGCATCTGTCGTCAAATGAAATTGAAATCCATAAAACTTCAAGTGTTACAAACCAATAATAAAACCTGGTTTCCCCCTCCTCATGGCAGGATAAATTCTCTATAACTTAAAAGAAACGAAGTCCATAACTCAAAGACTAGCTATAGAAATCTCCTTAACTTTTCACCACCAAGACTCCATCCTCTACATTAGTCTAGTGGAATATAAGGATGACTTCACAAAAGGCATCCCTACTCAATGCACAACACTAACTAACTTACCATACCATTCCTCCTTAGGAAAAATATGGCCATGCAACCAAAATATACATACAAAACAACATGTCTTATCCCTTTATATTAAATAACATCCTTGAAACATTTCATAGTTTTGATACTCCTTAATCATTTCCTCGTCATCTATATTTTTCATAACACATATCCAATTTATATAAATAAAATTATTTCATCACATTGGCATGCCTTATTTTTGCATATATCACATTCATTTATCATTCCCAAAACAAATACTTTTATATCAAGATCAACCCACAACAATAATGAGAACATACTGACTCATCATATAAAAATACTATTCTTAAAAGAGAAACATAAAATATTATGCAATCATGAAAAATTAATTGGTCTAACTACAAACTTTAAAACAACATCCCACCAATCAAAGTAACCATTCATGTGTCTAGGACCTATGTTAAAAATTCTAGCTTGATCTAACGGTTAACGAAGCAGGAATCCCATTTTTTCGAAGATGATGCAAACTAGAAAACATGGTGGCGCCCAACACTGTAAAAGTAGCGATAAACACACAACTTTACGTACAATTCCAGCTAACTCATTTTAGTTCAGAAATCTATAACTCTAGGCTCAATACCATAACTCTCATACACAAACAACTATGAAACAGAAATCAATAAGCAATTAAATAAAATTAGCTTCCCTCTCCTTAACCAAGGATGTTTCCCTCAAACAAGGATTTCTCTAAAACACCAAAACACACAGGATGCCCTTGACAAACAACAATAACCTTCGTTAGAGTTTTAAGACTACCATTAGGATCAGAGAGCAACAAGAGCCACCAAGGTCAACATTGAGTCACATGCACTACTCTAGAAGTCACATGCGACTCAAGACCTAAAATACCTAAAAAGGAGCAAAACAATAACTTACTCTATTTAACTTTTTGATATGTGAATTTTGTGGAACTTCTTACTAGGAACAATCCTCTGGTTAGACTAATGTCAAAAACTAAGAGAAAAGGCAGAAAGAACTCGATAAATAATGTTTAGAGAAAATGTGATTTTTATAAAAATGAAATTTTCTTATTAAAAACTTTTATATAATTTAACCTTTTATTATTAAAATATTGAAATGTTATTTTTTACAAAGAGCACCACCGCTCTAAAGCCATTTTATAGATTCTCACACCTTTTAGTATGAACAATTTTTTTCATTTTAATTTTTAAATAAATAATTTTTTAAATTTAAATAAATATTCATAATAAGCAAAATTATTTAATAATAAAATAATTACCTATAATAGAATTATAAAAATATTTATTTTTGTAATTTTATTTTTATAAAATTCATTTTATAATATAATAATATTTTTTATTTTAATATTTAAAGTTATTTTATAATTTAATATTTTTTGTTTTTATAATTTTTTATATTGATAATTTTTTTGGTATAATAAAAAAAGTAAACAGACTCATGTGATTCCCCTAGAAAAATATAAGAGTATTTAAATAAAAATAACAAGAAAAAATTTATGATTGCTTGAAAGATAAAAATTCTATTTAAAATGATAAAAATAGTTATGTCAAATTGTATGATATTTAATAGATAAGTAATTATTAAAAAATATTAGAATATTTCATTTATTTAAGCGGTTTAATAAAATTAATTTTAATAATGAAACTACAAAAACTGAAACTTTTTGGTTTAATTGATTTTATATTTAAATTAGTTAATCACTTGAGATGAAATTCAAAACGTTTAATATTGATAACTTTGTCAAATTAATAACTTGATAATTATTAATTACTTTTCTTATTTTGAAAGCTTTAAGGCTTACCTCCCTGTGCTTGTTTTAGATATGACTGATTTTGGAGAAACTTTTTAAGGTTAAAAACATTTAGTTTAAGAAATTTTATAGAAGCAATCATTCTAGCTTTGTTTTTACTTTTGGTTGTGGTGTGTTGATTGTATTTCAGGACTCCAAAATCTTTGATTGCTGGATTGATGTGGATTGTAGTGAAGAATAGCAAATATCACTTGCGGCATGTGTGCAAACATGAAGATGACCTAAGTACTTATGGTTGGACTAAGCACAATGGACGTGATTTTGGACATCAAGTGCTGCTTGACCAGGGCGTGGCATTAACTACTGCCTTTTTAAAATCTAAAGAGGAAGGCAGTGGCTATGGAGGGGATTGGGCAATTCGAATTAGTGTGCAAGCTGATAAGTGGGTGATGTTACCAACTTCATAGCACTTTCATGCATTCACGCCACAGCATTTTGTTCCTAGTTTTTCCTTATACAGGTTATCTTTAATTGTTTTACCACTAGTCTTTGTTCTTGTCCAACTTCAGGTCCAAGTGGAATGAGGAATTTGGAACAGGTGCCCATCTTTTTTTCTATATAGCAGACGAAGGTGCTAATGCTCTAAATTTAAGTAGACAAAACTTAAACACTCTTGAGGATTCTTTACTGGCATCTGGGTCTCATGCGGACATTGGAGACTGGCAGCTTCATCTGAAATCAATGGTAATGCTTGCTTGGAAATAGTGCATGGTCGAATGTTATTTTTTGTGCAACTCGTACTTGTATTGTATTCTTTGGAGACCTGTAATTTAATTTCTTATGCCTGGTAATAACCGGTTATTCTCTTCCATGTATTTTTTTTTTTTCTCTTTTAGGATGATTTGGAGCTGCATTATTCTGGATTTCGCACTCCTCATTTTCACAATTTGTCTGATCTTGTCGAGGAAAATCTTTCATCACAAGTATGTTAGGGTTTTCAGTTCAATTTTTCTAATGAGGCTAATGCTTAGCATTTGTGGTTGTCGAGGTTAGTATTTATTTATTTTGGGTCTTGCCTTCATATCTCCACATTTTGTGCTGTCTTAGTAGATAAGAAAGAATGCTCCACCGCTGCTATCTGACTCATCGGATGATTCTCCAAATGTATTAGTTTTTCAGGTAATATATACAATTTAATTGATATGGAAGCGTATTAGGCAAGAAAATAAAAGTATCCTGAGAAAGATTGGAACTTTCTTTATTGGAGAATTCTTCTCTGAAATAACTATTTCCATGATGAGAAGATAAACCTGAATGGTTGATTACAGATGTCCAAGACTTGAGATCCTAGTCTCTCCTCGACTAGCAAATTTCTCAAAAACGAACCCCTTTCCCTTCCTACATTCTCTTTATATCAGTATAACTTCATAACTAAGTTATAACTAATTTTCCTTGTTACAAAGTCTCATTAACAGAGGCAGGCCCACAAGAATTGGGCGTAACTCTACATCCCTTCCCATATGGTTTTTCTATCATATGCACTTCTCATTCTTTATTCATGCTACAGATTATTGGTGGATTTTCTTTCACAACAGATGTTATATTTATTTCTGGAACTCATTCAGAAAGTTCAAGAGTGGAAGAGCGTGTCAGTAGTCTTTCAGGTTTTATTCCACTTCTCTAGAGTGTTTATCCAAAATATGCTTTCATGTATAAGAAGCGCAAATTTTAGTTCTTTACTTGTTGCAAGAATGTTGAAAATATATACTTTAACTATATGTAAATTTGAATTTAAATGAGATAATTTTTTTGTTTCAAATTTTAAAATACTCTTTAGACATAGAGAAAGATATTATGTTACTGTGTAGATTTAGAAAATTAATATTAAGATATTGTTATTAGTGTATTGTTTCGAAATATGCTGGGATGGATAGCCCGTGCAGAAAAATTTCTGAAGTGCAGAACGTTAATGAAGCGGAAAAATTACGTTTGGCTCTTAAGTGCATGGAGGAGAACGCAAATCATTGGTTTAAGTTTTGGTGCCACAAGACCAAGAACTTGGGAGGATTTCACATCTGTATTGAGTTTAAGATTTGGTGGTAGGGAACGCAGTACCGTATATGAAAAATTAGAAGTTATATGACAACATGAAAAGGTTGAAGATTACATCCAGGAGTTTGAATTATTGGTGTCGCATGTTCCTCGAACATGAAAAGATCTGGGGTATTTCTTTGTGGGGTTCCAACCAAACATTCGAAATCAGATTTGTCCACATAATCCAAAGGACCTCACTAGAGTAATGTAAATTGCTCGCGTGGAGGAAACTATGCATGGATCGCATAATACATCTAATTTTTGGTATCATGGAATAAGTGCGATGGTATCATGAGTTGAAATCTTCAATAACACCAATAATACGCAAGTTTCAAATGGCATGGACAGCACTTCGAGGGTGAGAACACTGGCCAGCACACAAGGATCAAGAATAAGAGGATGGTGTTTTCATTGTGCAGGAGCCAGCAGTTCAAGACACCGTTGTCCAGAGAAAATTTTAGGAGTAATAATCTTGGCTGAAGATGAGGATTCAAGAGACATGAGAGTATATGGAGAAAAATCAGGAGGAGAATTTTGATCAAGATTGTCATTATATGGACTTATCCATTTTTTCTGCAGGATGACCCAATCTCACTTTATAAATATGCAGGGAGAAGTGAGGGGAAGATCCGTGTTGGTTTTGATCGATAGCGGGGTAAGTCACAACATCATTTCCTCAAATTTGGTGTGGTTACATGGTCTACAAGTGGGAACAGCTCCATTTTACAATGTAAGACTTGGAGATGGACAACGTAAGCAAACACAAGGTTGTTCCAGGATGCAGAAGTGTAGCTGGAAGAATACAGGGTCAAGGAAACTTTTTTTTTGTTTGAGCTAGGAGGAATATATTTGATCTTAAGGGTAACATGGTTGGCAACATTAGAAGATGTTAAGATGAATTAGAGGACTTTATCCATGAATTTCTGCATACAAGGCCGACAGATCATATGAAGTTGTTTCCATCATATGGGGAAGGAAAAATGCTGAACTTTTGGTAGGAGATGAAGAGAAGAACAACTTATCTGAAAAGTAGTGAAAAGAATTGGGAATTATTCTAAAAAATTTTGAAAGGGATGCCACCTTACATGGATGTTGATCACAAAAATTCTGATCAAATCTGGAGTAGACCGAGTGAATGTGAGGCGTTATCGATACCCACATCTATTAAAAATTGAAATCAAAGGTCAGGTCAGGTGGGGAAAATGCTGAAATCGGACTTTTAGAAGGCAATTAAGATGTCAGATTATGTCTTGTGTTTTTATAGAGGAATTGTTAGGGGAAACCCTATGCCTGTCTTTAAATCTACCCTAAAACCAAATCATTTCTATAACTTGTCCTGATTCAGTGTGTTTATTTCTGTTGTTCGACAATTTTTGGTTTATCGCAGGGTCCTTTTGCATTAAACATTATGCATGTAAAGACAATGGGACTACTTTTTACTGAACTTGTAGAATATTTTATTCTGATTAACATTAACTTGCGAAATGCTAAGTATATGTGTAAATCTTGTTTTGTTCTCGATGTTAGGAACCTCATTGTACAATCAACTGAAATATAAAGAGAAAGCATTTGATGAAAAGTTTGAAGAAATTTTCAATTTAGAAGAGAAGGTACTAAGTTCTTTGTCCTTTGACTTATTTATGTTTTGTATTAAGCTATCTGTCGTATTGAATTATCCATAATTGTTGTTTCGTCTTTTGATGCGCTATGAATCTCGGAAGTTAAATTTAATTAAATAAATTCGTTCAGAAGTTTATCTTAAAAATGAATTCTTTATCGTAGTAGTGAATTTCCAGGTGGATTCAGAATCCATATCTGTTGGTAAGGCAGCTGTGGGAAACTTATTAGGTGGCATCGGCTACTTCTATGGTCAGTCAAAAATTGCTGTTTCAAGAACCGACAATGTAAGTTTCTTTAGTAGTTTAGTCTATTATTTATAGTTCTTATGGAAGATTTTTCCCAGGCCACCCCTTAACTGCATATCACTTGACACGAATATTATCGTAATATTTCGTGTGCTTATTTACAACTTTGTAAAATTAAAGATGAGAGAAAAAGTGCAATTCTATTCTATTCTCGGAACATAAAACCCGAAGAACATCGATAAGAGAGGAAATTTTATGGAAGAAAGGTTCTGACACAATTACTTGATTGTAGTTTTACAAGAAAATAGTCTATTGAATCCAACCTTTTGTTACTGAATTAAGAATCTGATTCTATAGAATATTGTTGCGACAATTTGCTAGCGAAGGCTGTATTTATAAACGCAATGGTATTGTGCAGAACATTGTTTGTGAAATTTCTTGGGATTATGGTTCTTTTATCCAACTCGATTAATCTCTGGAATGATTTTTCAGCTCCGAGATCATGTTAATTATATATCATATTGGCCTGCTGAGCTTTACACAGCAATACCATGTCGACCTTCCTTTCCAAGAGGATTTTTATGGGATGAAGGTTTTCATCAACTTATAATCTGGTGAGTGTTTGGTGCAAATAGTATCCTTTATGAGCATCACTATCATTTCTCTTGTTTGAAATTCAGTTAAGTTCATGTCTGCATTTTCTTGACTGCATAAGGCTTACTGGTATTGTTTACAAACAAATAATGTGTGATATTTAAATATGCTCTATTTGATCTTGTGCACACTAACCAGGCGTTGGGATATCCATATTTCACTGGACATCATTGGACACTGGTTAGATTTGATGAATGCTGATGGATGGATACCTCGTGAACAAATTCTCGGAGATGAAGCACTGAGGTGTAGTTCAAAACATTTAGTTTAAGTTTTTAGGTGTTCTAATGAGTTTAGATTCTTCTTCACTTGCATGCAGCCGGGTCCCTGAGGAATATGTTCCTCAGCATCCTACTAATGGAAATCCTCCAACTCTGTTTTTAGCATTAAGCGGTACCTTTTCTCTTTTCCCTTTTCTCTTTTCCCTTTTTCTACTGTCCCTTTTCTAGTTATAGCGATCCCTATTTCTTTCAAGAAAATGAGTCTTTATTTCAAAAAGAGGTTTGCGTATATTATTCATAAGACATGATTTTATTATTTTATCTTTTTTTTTTTTATGAAATATTGTTAATGTTTTACTGTATTAAGTATTTAAGATGGTAGATGTCAAAAAAATCTGTACATGTAAGTATTTACAAATAAAACTTGTAATGGATAGGCAATGGATATTATAAATAGATACTTGAGGATAAAAATTACAAGTATTTTATATATCCACATGTTAACGAGACCGATACGGGTATCATAGATACCCGTACCCAATATATTCTAATTCAAATTAAAAAATTTTAAAAACATAATTAAAACATTAACACATTGATTTTGAATGTGTTATTTTTTATTAATTGGTTTTAAAAAATTCACATTTCTTTGTAAACTGTCATTCAACACTATTTAAATTTAAATGAGTTATTTGTACTTTGTTTGAAATTTATAAATATTATCTATTGTATTTTTATTTGAATTTATGTAAGTACCTGTATAACGGATATCCATATGGATATGATACCGGCATGAGACGGATATCTATTTAGCGTGTACGGTACAAAATAATTACTACATATTCATATCTTACCCGCCCTATTCATATTCCTAGATAAGATGATTGCAATTATACTATTATTAATTAGATACTTTAATATTATTTTAATTATTTTAGCTATTATATTATTTAGCATATTTATTTTACTACTTCAGGGGTATACGTTGTTTTATTTTTATTATTTTTCGTTCTATATTGTGTATTTTCAAAGCTATTTTTACTTTTTTTTCCTAAATATCTTTTGTCCATTCAGAGCTTTGTTATTTTACTTATTTTAAATTTGAAGAGAAATATGATCAAATATAATATAAAATTAATAATAAATACTTATAATGTGAAAAATAGAAAATATATAAGTAAATAAATTTAATTGATCTATAAATAAAAAGCTATAAATTAATTAGCAACTAAAATTACAAGTACCCTTAAAATATATTTTATCAGTAAAAAATTTAAATTTTTATAAAAATCTTTTATATAGATAACTAGATCCGTCATTTTTACATTTTTCAAGCTACTTTTCACTTGGAATTTAAATGAACTAACACCTAGTAAAGATTGCTAGGTGATAAATATTATAAAAATAAAATAAAATAAATTGATCTAAAATTTAATTTGTAAAAAATTTCTTCTTTATAAATTGGTTTTAACTGATGAAAAAGTTTATTTATTTATTATTTTTTATTTTTTCTCTAAGAAATAGTTATAGGCAACTTCATCCAAACATATCTTTTAATTTAATCAGTTATAGTAAATTTTTATTCTAATTTCATCCAAGCATAGCTTAAAGCTTAAACCCTTTCAGCTACTACATACAGTTTCAACTTCTAACTTTCGAACTAAGTTAGCTAAAGATCTTTTGAGAATATCTAGATAGCCTTAGGTGTTTCTGAGTAATAACTTTATGGAGACCGTTTGAGAATTTATATGAAGTACATTATATCAATAAACATTACTTTGGGTCGGAAAATGTTATTACTTGTTGAAAATATTGATGCTGCTGAAAAGAGGAAACTTTTTTATGCTTTGTAAATCATATGCAGCACGAAGATTTAAGAGAAGAATATGAAAGTTATCGCCCCCTCATTTACACAGTCACAGTTCGTAGTAGGGAACAAGATTTTATTTATTTGTTTATTTATTTATGTAAGTGTTTTTTTGTAGAGATAATAAATGGCTTGAAGAATAATGAGTTTACTGCAATGGATAAAACTGACATCCTTGTATTCCTGGACCGTGCCTTTGTTCGATTAGAAGCATGGTTCCAATGGTTCCATACAACTCAATCAGGTATGCTCTATAAATGCACCTATGTTCTGATTTTGCACGGTTAAAATTATTTTTTTAATCTTTTAAATAATTATTATAAAAAATTAATTAGATCTCTAACTTTTAATGTAGTCTTTTAATTTTATAAAATAATTTAATTTGATATTTTTGTTTTTCGTTATATTAATGGTAGATTTTCGTTAAAATTAATATACCACATCATTTCATCGACCAATCTAAATATTCAACATATAAAGAAAAAATCTAATTAAATTAATTTAATAATTAAAGAACTAAATTGAATTAAATAAGAAAATAAGGGATATCATTGAAATGTTTTATGAAGTTAGATGAGGAAAATAGGAATTTAACCGACATGGTTTGTTTGGGAACTTCCATTCCCTTCTTTTACTGTTACCAGGGAAACAGATGAGCAGCTACTACTGGCATGGACGGGACAATAAGACCATATATGAATTAAATCCCAAGGTTCTATTCTACATGCATTCTTTTTGCCCTGTACTTGTGTGCAAGAGTTCCCTGTCCATAATGAAGACACATGAAAGTAACAAACATTATTTCTGACATTTCCAGACCCTGTCCTCTGGATTTGATGATTATCCGCGTGCTTCACACCCAACTGCTGACGAACGCCATGTGGATCTTAGATGTTGGATACTACTTGCAGCAGAATGTTTGCATTCCATTGAAGAGTTATTGTATAAAGAAACTAAACCTGGCATGGTATGAATTCGAATAATAAATTCAACAATACTGTAATAATGCATTCTGAATTTTAGATATCAAGTAGCCTAAATGTACGCAGCAGAAAGTTAAATCACCTAAGTTAATTGATATATTTAATGAAATGAATTACGCAGAATTATGGTTCCACTGCCCAATTGCTATCAGATATCGAGTTACTGAACCAGGTATTTTACCTTCGCTCCCTCTCTCCCTTTCTTCGGAGTTGTTGCAATTTGTTGTGTGTTGGTGATACAGTATAGTTGAATATGAGCAAATAGTGAATATCATTCTCCTTTCGCAATTTACAGATGCATTTTGATGATGCATATGGAGCTTATTTTGACTTTGGGAATCATACAGAAAAGGTAAACTGTGTAGTTGTTTATGCATAATGTTGCAAGGTTAACAATGCATGGGTCCTTGTTAATGTCTAGAAAATTGAGATATTGTTCACGTGCTAGGTTCAACTTAAATGGAAAGATGTGGATATAGGACACAACCATGCTGATCGCCAACTTGTCAGGGATGTTTTAGAGAGGCCTGTGTTGAGATTGGTTCCTCACATTGGTTATGTTAGCCTATTCCCATTCATGGGGAAGATCATTCCATCTGTAAGTAATGATCCTATCATCAATATTATGAATTTTTATGCCAAGAATTATGAATATTTTGTTACCACCATCTCATTCAGGGATCATGGATTCTGGAAAAGCAGCTTCAACTCATTTCAAATGATAGCCTCTTTTGGACTGACTATGGACTACGATCGCTTGCCACCACAAGGTGTACAAGTTATGCTCAAATGTATCTTTAATGGATTTAGTTGAGTGATCTTATTCAGCATATGTTGATTATGGTGAACCCAAACCTAATTGCTTTTCACAGCTCCTTGTATATGAAATTCAACTCAGAGTCTGAGGGCCCATATTGGAGAGGTCAAATTTGGATGAACATAAATTACAGAATTCTTTCAGCGCTCCACCATTACTCCAAAGGTAATATGAACAGATCAGGCCTAGACAAAATATCTGCAAATATTTCACTGCATTCATTCATATCTTTTTATGAACTTTGTAGAGAATGGACCATATCAGGACAGAGCCAAAGCTATCTACAAACAATTGAGAAGCAATTTAATTAGGTATCAGTAGCATTGTAATCTTGTTTACAGATATGGGTTGGTTTTCAAAAATAATTTCTATCTTAATGCAGAAATATAGTACGCAATTATAAAGAGACTGGATTTTTATGGGAACAGTATGATCAGAATAGCGGGGAGGGAAAAGGGTCGCATCCATTTACTGGCTGGACATCTCTTGTTGTATTAGTCATGGCGGAAGAATATGACAGAGTTTAGCACATTATCCAATTCTCATAATGCTATCATACTGCAACAAAGCATTATAAACCTCCACCAATCCCCTTGGTGAGTAATGAATAATGTACTCATCATATGATTAGAACATGCTTAGCCCTCTCGATAACGGCCAAAATACTGTCCAATCTTTTGTTCCAATAGCAAACTTGGCAAATGTATTCTTGGTATAAATATAGTGTACGTACTTGTAAAGAAGTATGTTCATGTTTCAAATTATGTGATGTGAACTTTTGAAGTATTAAACTTTTTCTACATGGATACTAATGTTTGTTATCAACTATCTTTATCTATTGAACAAAAAATAGACACAATCTCTTCAAACATTCGGTACTCATCATCTATCACAAATTGTATTTTCAAAACGTAACTCGTAGTTTACTTTTATAATCTTATAATAGAAAACTAATGTTAAAGCAAAGTTCAACATCGCTCTAGTTTTGATTAAGTGTTTGTTAGCACAAAAATACGAAGCATAAAGATTCTTTGATTGAAAGAACAAATTGTGAAAAAGAGTTGATCATGTAAACCCCAAGTGTTTTATCTAATAGACTTTGCAACACATTACAATTTTCACAATGAAATATTCAACGAACAAAAAGTGTACACGGACTTCAACCTTACATTATACCTGATCAAAATATTGCTGAAGATTATTATTGTGTTACTACTGCCTAGATAACTCATAAAGCATAAGTTTGCTCAAGATGTCTTGGGATAATAAGAGCTAAAGTTGTTTTATTTCAACAATCGTCTTGGCACAAGCTTATGTTAACTCTAGTTTTTACAATCTTTGTTTTTACTTCATTTTGAGTGAAAAGTTTTCTAACTTAGTATTGATAAGTAATATCAGCTATCAAGTACGACTAGCTATTAAAATGTTGCTTAAAAGGAGATTGACATTTAATGCTACATGAAACATATTTAATCCACCCTTTCGTTCACATTCATTTAACAAAATAATATGAAATTATCTAATTTCGAAAGCTTTCAATAGTTAAAAAGAGATTTGCAATGACTCCTTCTTCTAAATTCTATATAAGGTTATCTTTTTGAAGAAAAAGATAGTGAAGTGATCAATTAGAGCAACACAAAGTTGAGATTGAAATTTTTAAAGAGAAGGACATGCATATATAAATAGCTAAAAAACTACAGATATATTAAAAAGTTGGTTAAAATACATATATTTGGTCCATATTTCGTTCAATTGGTCAATTTAGTCTTAATATATATTTTTTTGTTAAATTAGGTTCTAATTTTCGTCAATTTTATTAAATTTGGTCTTTTCTTGCTAATGTCTTTTAAATAATTAACGATAATGAGTAGTAACTGTCATGTGGTTTTTTTTTTAAATGTTCACGTGTTAATCCAACGGCATGTCACGTGTCAACCCTACAATGTCCCATGTGTCAAATTTAATGTTTTATATTAAATTTGGTTCTTATGTTAGTTTTTTTTTTCAATTTACTCCTACTTTTTTTGTTAAAATGAAACAATTTTATTCCTCTCCACCAAATATAATTTTATTTAAATGTGACAATTATGTTTTTATTAGAATTCACATTTTTGTTAAATATTTTTTATTTAGGATTACAATTAGTTTAAATTTAGAAAAAAAAATTTAAAAATGATGATTAATATCACTGATCTAAAATTTTAAGAGGCTAAAAATTGTTTAATCACAATCTGAAAATTTTAAAAAACACACCTAATTTTACCATTATTTGATTTGATTACGAAATTAAGGATGAATGTTTTGAGAGATGAAATTAAGAGGTTAGTTTGTTGCATGTTTCAACTAGTGCACCGGATGTTTACATTTGTAAAAAAAGGAAAGTATTAATGTCATCTGTAAGAAAGAAAAAAACAAACAAACTGAGAACTGGATGTCTATATCCAGTAGAGTCTAGAGTTTAGAAAAAAATAAATGAGTAAATACCATATATTAATATTCGTAGGAGACAAAAGAAAATTCAAATAAGGAACCGGATGTCGTAAATAAAATTTGGGGGTGAGGCTCAATTATTGTGTATTAATTAAGTGAGAAAAAGAGTAAATTTATTTTAACCGATGACAAAATAGGAATTTAAAAATAGTGTGGGATGTAAGAGAACTGATCGGAGGTGTAGGAAGAAACCCTTTGAGCCCAATCAACACTCCACGGCCATGTCCATTAACAATGAAGTCACCGGTCTTCTCCCTTCCGAACACCACTGTTACCATACACTGGCCAAAATCACCTAGTCATACCAAAACATCTGCTACGCTATTACTCCCTCCATTTGAACTCCAAATTCCTAGGCATGCAGTAGCATGAATCTCTGATCCGCGGAAAATGACCGGAAGTGGAAGAACCGCCGTTCGGAGCAGAGCGAAGTCCCTCTCTGACGCCGATTCTCGTCGAGAAAGGAGACCTCTGTTGAATCGGCACAGAGAGAGAAGCAAATACGGAAGCTCCATTCCGATATTCAATACTGCCAATCTCAAAGTGGTGCTCGGCATATGCTTCGTGGCATTCTTCACCATCTTCTTTATGATCCGCCACCTAACGAATTCCGCAACAGAACCGAAGCTTCCTCGCGCCGTTACGCCATTTCCCGCGCCAAAGATAATGGACCTACCTCAGGTCAACTTTCTACTTCTCCGTTGTTGTTTTTTTCGATTCTTAGAATTTTGATGATTTTGGTGTACACGGAGATAGTAGAATGACGTGGTTTGGTGACAGTTTCAAGGCGAGCACAAGGAGAGTTTGTATTGGGGAACTTATCGGCCTCACACGTATTTTGGGATTCGTGCCAGGTATGATTTTTAACTTCTGTGAATTCAGGCGTAGTTATTTTGGAAAAAGTATGTTCTTGAGGTGCGTTTTTTATTATTGAAAGATAAAAATACCGGGTATATGCAGACTCTTTGCTTTATTTTATTTGCGCAGAAATGGAGTTATGAAAGTAGATAGATTATTTTGGTAGTAAAGGCTTGTAGTGTTAAAGGTGTGCAGTCTGAATATATTTCGAGTTGGGTATAATTTGAATGATCTGTGCAGGGAAATTGCCCATCACCCAGAAATATTGTGCCAAATTATGGCTTAGATTGTGTTCAGGATGTCAGTGTCCGCACCATTTGATTGAGAAAGCAAGCATTCTCACTTTTTTGTGTGGTTGGTGGTGGTGTTTCTATTCAGGACTCCCAAATCTTTGATGGCTGGATTAATGTGGATTGGTGTGAAGGATGGCAGATATCATTTGCGGCATGTCTGCAGACATGAGGATGACCTGAGTACTTATGGTTGGACAAAGCACAATGGACGTGATTTTGGACATCAAGTACTTGTTGACCATGGCATGACCTTGACTACAAGGTTTTTAAAATCAAAAGTAGAAGACAGTGGTTATGGAGGGGATTGGGCAGTTCAAATTAATGTGGGAATTGACAAGTGAGTGATGTTATCAACTTCAAATCACTTTTCATGTGTACTGCTGCAGAACAATTTTTTTTTTGTAGTTTTTCTTACTGCATTGTAACGCTACCTGGTACCCTTCTTAATTTTGAGTTACTTGTAATTTTTCGTTTGACATATTTCCTGAATTAACTATAACACATTTCCCAATATCCTAATGAGCAGTAACTTGGTTCTTAATTTTACTGCTGAAGTTTTTCTTTTCATTGTTTTAGTCTCTGCATGCTTTGCTTTATTTAGTTATCTATTGAGTGCTTTTGTTCTTTTGGTCCAATCTCAGGTCTAAGTGGAATGAAGAATTTGGCAAAGGTGCTCAGCTCTTCTTCTATTTGGCTGATGAAGCTGGTAATGCTCTAGATGTAAGCAGAGAAAACTTGAACATTCATGAAGATTCTTTGCTTGCAACTGGCAGTCGGGGAGATATTGGAGATTGGAAGCTACATTTAAAATCCATGGTGATAATGGGAATTAGTGTGATGATTGAGTTTCAAGATTTTGTAACTTGTATTACCATTGGATATTTGTGGTTCACTGCTTGTGATTTATTTACGCATCCTTAAAGAGTGTTTCCTTCTTTCAAACAATTTAAAAATATTTGAACCTGTTATTTGTTTTCAAATGCTTTATAATTTTCAGGATGATTTGGAACTGCATTATTCAGGATTTCGCACACCTCACTTTCACAATTTGTCTGATCTTGTTGAGGAAAATCTTGCATCACAAGTAGGTTATCGTATTTCAATTCAATTTATTTGATTATCTACTTTTCATGTAATGCAAGAATGTGGTCATCTTTGACATCTTTGCTCATGTACATGTTTTAGTAGATACATAAGCATGCTCGGCTGCAGCTATCTGACTCATTAGATGATGCTCCAAATGTGTTAGTTTTTCAGGTAAATATACCATGTACACTTTCTACTACCTGATTAACATTTTTAAAGTTTGATTTATGAGACTCTCTTTATCTGTCTCACCCACCCACCCACCTACACTGACATATCTCTGACTACTATTGAAAACTTCTTTCCTGTAGTTACACTTTGTTTGTTCTGATTTTAGTGTTGTGCTTCAGATTATTGGTGGATTTCCTTTCGCAACAGATATTGTACTAATCACTGGAACTGATATAGAAAGTTCTCAAGAAGAGCGTGTCAGTATGCTTACAGGTTTTACTGCACTTCTTTACAGTGTGCAAAATCTGGCATGTATATTTGTGTGTGCATTCATGAAAAAAGGAGAAAAATCCAGTTCTTTACATTGATGTAGGAGTTGGTCATTGCTTTGGAAACCTGCTTCTCATGTTGATGGACATTGTTGGGGTTGTTTATAGAGCAGTGTGGCTAATTGTATCTGTTAATGTAATGGCTGAGATTTGGAAGACATGTCTACTTTACTTTAAAAAGCTTTTGGTTTGTCTTGTAGGCACTTTTCTTGTTTAAATGTTTTGTAATTTAATTCAAAGTGGACTAGGCTACTCTTACTAAATTTATAGAATATTTTATTCTAATTGACATTAGGATGCTACGTGCTCGTGTGTAATTTCTTTGTTATTCTGCTGAATATTAGGTACCTCACTTTCCAATCAACTGAAATATAAAGAACAGGAGTTTGACCAAAAGTTTGAGAAAATCTTCAATTTGGCCGAGAAGGTACTAGTTGTCTTTCCATTATATATATATATATATATATATATATATATATATATATATATATATATATATAATTCTTTCAATTTCAAAATTTTAGTGCCAATTTAAAGAACTTAACAACTTATTTTGACTTATCTTTTGAAATAAGCACTTGTGTATGTAAGTTTTTTGGGAAGCTTGTGTAAATAACTTGTCTTGATAAGTGATTTATAGCTTATTTTAATATTCTCTCCAGAATATTATGAAAGCAACCTTTCAATATATATGAAAACAGTTTAAATCTATTTCCTCTTCACTAGTGCTTGTTAGTACTTATTAAATAAGCCCTTGATTAAGTTTATTTAGCCAAATGAACCTTATTCTTCGATATTTGTCTTTTGATTTGTTCTGAATATCTAAAATTTCATTTGATTGAGTACATTTATTTGGAAACTTATCCTCAATAGAAATTAATTCTTTATACTTAAAGTGGATTTCCAGGTAGATTCTGAATCCATATCTGTTGCTAAGGCCGCCATTGGAAACTTATTAGGTGGCATCGGCTACTTCTATGGCCAGTCAAAAATTGCTCTTTCAAGAATCCTTAATGTGAGTTACTTTAATTTTTTATTAGTCCTTAAGTTCTAACTGAAATGCATGCCCGCCATCAGTATTGTTAAGTTGACATGTGACTATTATCATAAATGTGGAAGTTTTGTTTCATGTGTTTCATTTTCTGTCGGTTGAGAAGACATTTTAGGGATAAGAAAAAAAGAAGTAGAAGAACAGAGGATTGCAAACTAACAAAAAGGATTCTGGCTAAATTAAATTCTTCATTTGCGTCCATAAATGAATTAATGCTTACTGAAAACCTAGACAAACTAATTAACTAGGAAATCACGCTACTTATCATCAAAGAATTTACTTTGAAGCAGATATTATCTGAACACTGTTAGATTTCTCAAAAGAGTGAAAGCTATTTTATTGTAACGCCAGCACAAAAACATTATCCATGAAATTATGTCTCTAACCATAAACTTCTTAACAGCATACATTGTACCATGCCCAGTAGCCAGCCTTGTCCTTCTTATCTAATCTCGTAGAATGCTCAAATTGGATTGAATGTTCCAAGTTCTTCTTACAAACTTCACAATTCACCTGTACTATGAAAGATTAAATGTTATGAATGAATTTAGGGAGTGTAAAAAAATGGAAAAAACCTCTACAGGTTTTATGAAAAGAAAAACCTAAATGGGGAAACCTAAATTTAAGGATTTACTCCAATTTTATTATTAATTTTGTCCAAATGAAAGAGGTTAGCTTAGATGGGATCTTAGACTTCAAGAGGTAATAAAAAATATCTGTTTGAACAATCGGAGATTGGATAAAGAAGTTAAAATATTATTTCAAGTGTAGGACTTTGAAGTCTAAATCCTTGTCGGTGTCAATGAATTTAGAACTAGAACAAGACTTAAACTAATAAGAAATTTCAACCTGAAAGCTCCTGCAGAAGTAGTTGACTGGGATAAGAAGGAAAGTTGTTTGCTTTATAAAAAGTAGAAGGAAAAAAATATTTAATGGGTGATCCTGATAAGTACCCAAGTGCTTTGAGAACCCAACCTCAAAAACTAGCTATTAAGGGGGTAGAAGCAAACGTATGTACTCCACTGAACATCCCATACTACTTGATGTTGCACTTAGGCATTTCATAGTAACCAAGTCCATATCATAGCATTGACCCTAAAAGCCAACGTATTATCAGTTTTCACTCTATTACACTTTACTCAGAGACACTTCATTCAACTTCCTCTTTGGTGGAAACACAATGTAGGTAGGCTTTAGGAGATATCCTCAACCAGATTTGATTCCCATTCATAAACACCCAAATGTTTAGGGAACATGCCCTCAAAACTAGCTATCAAGGTGGAAGAACCAAACACTCAAATAGTCCACCGAGCATCTACTGAGCATCTCACACTACTCGTTGTGGGAGTCACACCCCCCATAATAACCAAGTCCCAATGAAATTCCCTGCCAGAATCTTTACTAATCTGAAAGCAAGAACAATCTCCAAATCTAAAAGGCATTTTACAAGTGAAGGAAAATTCTTAAGCACAAGCATTGGGTTTTTTTCCTTTGCAGCTTAGAGAAGATGTCAATTACATATCATATTGGCCTACTGAGCTTTACACAGCTGTACCAAGTCGATCTTTCTTTCCAAGAGGATTTTTGTGGGATGAAGGTTTTCATCAACTTATAATCTGGTTAGTTTTTTTAACTAACATCCTTCATGTCCTTCATCATCATGTTTATTCTTTTCTTGTTTGAAATTTTTATTAAGTGATGATAATGCTGTATTTTCTTGGTTGCACAAGACTTAACAATAAATTACATGTGATCTAAAAATATGCTTTATTTTCACTTGTTTGCATTAACCAGGCGTTGGGATATTCATATCTCGTTGGATATCATTGGACATTGGTTAGATTTGATGAATGTAGATGGATGGATTCCACGTGAGCAAATTCTGGGGGCTGAATCACTGAGGTGTGGTAGTATTAAACATTTATTCAAATAATTGCTGTATATATCAAGTTATGAGCAGTACCATTGACATACATTCTTCTGTACTTGTAGTCGGGTCCCTGAGGAATTTGTTCCTCAACATCCAACAAATGGAAACCCTCCAACTCTGTTTTTAGCATTAAATGGTATATGCTAACGTTCCTTTTCTATATGCCCTTCTTATATATCATTCTCTTCTAGTTATGAGAAATCTTCTTTCAAAAGAAAGGCTAGAGATTGGTTGCCATTATTAAGTTCAAGCAAGCCATAGCTTGAGTCCAAGTTGCATGTGACAGTTTTCCCCTTTCATTGAGGGGAAAACGTTCATTGAGGGTTTCCAACAAATGGAAACCCTCCAACTCTGTTTTTAGCATTAAATGGTATATGCTAACGTTCCTTTTCTATATGCCCTTCTTATATTATCATTCTCTTCTAGTTATGAGAAATCTTTTTTCAAAAGAAAGGCTAGAGATTGGTTGCCATTATTAAGTTCAAGCAAGCCATAGGTTGAGTCCAAGTTGCATGTGACAGTTTTCCCCTTTCATTGAGGGATGATATTAACGACTTTCTTGCTTGGTTATTTTTTGCCCTTCTGTGTCAATATATGTGTAACTCTTGTTTAACATTCCTAATTTAAATTTTGCATTATGCATAAGTGATCTGAGTTTGATGATACTTGAGATGTTTCTAGGTAATAAATTTATGGAGATAGTTTGACAATGTATATAAAGTACATATTATACCTATTAAATCTCAGTTTTGATCAGAAGCACGAGAAATGTTCATCTGGTGATTTTGAGCTAGGTTAAAAATGTTTTTGTAGATATAATTAGCGGCTTGAAAAATAACGAATTTACTGCAATGGATGGAAGTAAAATCTCTCTATTCCTGGAACGTGCCTTTGTTCGATTGGAAGCATGGTTCCATTGGTTTAATACAACTCAATCAGGTATAAGACTAAATACATATGCTGTCTGCTTGGGCACTCAAAATAGTTAGATTCTTTTTTACCTTTTCATTATTATTATCATCTCTTTTTAATACAGGGAAACAGATGAGCAGCTACTATTGGCATGGACGAGACAATAGGACAATGCGTGAAATAAATCCCAAGGCAATATGCATCCTCAGTATTTTGAGTTTTAAATTTCAGCACTCACTTGTCTTCAATTTCATTCAGAACTAGATATGTAGCTTAGTGGATTTACTTGCTCAAAACAATTACTAGCATGGTTTAAAGGAGGATAATGTTTAGACAACCACAAATGTGATAAATAGTATTACAACAGGACAAAATCCTACTTAAGCATAGGAGGTGGAAACATGGTTGCTCTAGAGTTCTTACCAGTTTAGGCTATTGATGGTCCATCTTAAAGAGTGCAATAGGACACTATTTTTCTGAAATACTAAATAATAAAGAATGCACGTGTCTCTCTCTTCAATCATGCATCACATTAACTGTATAAGCAATGTCTGGTCTCATATGTGATAAATAAATGAGTTTTGTTACCAGTATCTGATATTGAGTTTCTTTCTTTCTTTTTTTTT
>Ga0214543_1002360_pt1 | contig 37080 bp, 19 predicted proteins | sample CNSS2metaG_FD_160094 | JGI IMG/M metagenome (GOLD analysis project Ga0214543, IMG submission 160094) | Root nodule microbial communities from cowpea collected in UCLA plant growth center, Los Angeles, California, USA - CNSS2 | ecosystem: Host-associated > Plants > Roots > Nodule | place: USA... | reverse complement strand
TATATATATATATAGATCTACACAATGTATCATCAATTGGTAGTGAGCCTTAGCCTCTGAACTCTTCCTAGTCACTTCAATTGAACCCTTAGGAAATGGCTGGCAGGTTCATCAGTTTCCTTTCTCTGTTACTTCTTCTGGTGGCTTTCTCTCACACACAAGCCACTCCAGATGTTCCAAAAACAACAGAGAAGAAAATAGAAGTGGTGGTGGAAGCTACGGTCTATTGCCAGAGCTGTGATCACTTTGGAACGTGGTCTATGATTGGTGCCAAGCCCATTCCTTCAGCCAAAGTAAGTGTTACCTGCAAAAGCTACAATGGTCATGTGAGCTACTATAAGGTCTTTGAGACAGACAAAAATGGTTACCTTTATGCACCACTGCAAGGGTTCAAGATGCAGCATTATGTACTTGACCACCCCCTCCATGCTTGCTACGTGAAGCCTGTTTGGTCTCCTCTTGAAAGTTGCAGCCTTCTCTCCAATGTCAATTATGGTCTCAATGGGGCACCTCTTCGTTATGAGAACAAGAGATTGCACGGAAGCAAGTATGAGGCTGTCATTTATGCTGCTGGTCCCTTAGCTTTTCGTCCCTCTGAATGCTCAAAAACTCACTACTAATCTCTCAAACAATTACCTTGACCATGCATTCAGATTCCCTTGATCATGATTTTATTGTTTCCTATTATTTGTGTCTAGATAGTACTCAATGTGGAGATGTTTTCTTTTTATAATTTTTTTGGTGTATTCCTTTCTGATATTTTGCTGTATTAAACTAAATTGCAATGTTGCTGTGGTTATTTAATTTGTTTCTTTGAAAACGAAAAATTGTTTTCTACATTCCAAGCTTTAAGTTCCATAGACATTGCAAGTATGCTAAAACTTATCAAATCAGTACAACAACTGAAACCTTTCACTCAAATACTTCAAACAGAATCAAATTCTGCTTACATATTAGAAATCAGAGGTGGCATTCAAAATTACCTTATTACTAAAAATTCAGGGGCATGTTAAACATTTTGTTTATATCGTCCATGGCTTCCTTTGTGAGAAGAGTTGGCTCAAACAAATCAGATTCCTTGGACTTTCCATGCAATTTCCGTGTTGGTGGTGGTGGAACTTGCTGTTCCAGGTGGTCATCGTCAGCAAGGATTGAAAACCCACCGAAGTCATTTCCCTTATTGCTCTGGGGTGCTTTCTCCTGCTTGGTGATTCTTCTTTTCCTAACAAAATCTATCGGCTTCCCAAACATGTTATTTATATCATCCATAGCTTCCTTCAAGTTGATGGTGGGGTCCACTAAACCGTGGTGACAAACATTTTCCACCTCTGGTTCATCCAAAATGGTGGAACCAACAAATTTGCAAACGACTGTATCCTCTCTGAACTTTGAATTACGACGGCTGTCAGCATCCATGTCACTAGATTTTTCAGAAGTAATATCCTTGGGGCGGAGAAAAACGAAGCCATTTGATTGCGAAGCCGATGAAGCAGAACCACCTTCAGACAAATTCGCATTACTGGTCTCAGAATGTTCTTCACCATCAATGTATATCTGGAACGGTTCTTGGTGAGGTTGGCTGGCTTCAGTCCTTTTCTGAAGTGATGATGAACCGGATGTTTTGATTCCATGATCCAGGTTTTCATCAACAAAAACCTCAAACTCGTTCTTTGTACTACGACTTTCTTTTGAATGGTTTTTATGAGATTTCCTGCGCAATGGAACAGTCTCCAATGGCTCCCGGAACATGCTGTTGATGGCATTCATGGCCTCCTTCATATTTATTGTAGGATCCACCAATCCATGATGGCATGCATCTTCTGCTTCAGACTTTCCAACCATGGCAGTGTCAACAAATTTGACTACAACTGTATCATCACCACGAAATTTCTTGCTTCCCTCTGTTTTCTTGTCATCGGAACTCTTTGCTGACAAAGGCCTCCTGGCAGCTTTTGCTTCCTGATGCTTCAGGAGATCCTTCTAAATTAGGTAACTGAACGTCATTAACAAAAACAACACAGATATGATCACATGAAGGTAAAAAGGATGTCACTAACCTGGGTTCTCTTATTACTTTTTCGCTGCTCCATACGTTGAAGAAATTGTTCATATGATTTCTGCAATTTATCTAAAGGTTCTGCAAGGCTGTTCAGAAAAGACAATGATTCAAAATTTCTTGAATAGAGGGGCATATCATTCTATTACCAATTAAAGTACTAGGTAGTATTTTGCTGAACTAATATACTAATTTGAAATTATAAGGAGAAATTCATCGAAAATGATGTATGCACCAAGTTTCAAGTATAATCTAACGGCAACTTCATGTGATTTCGCTGTGCCAATCTCTCCAAAGCACCAAACCTTACAATAAATTGAATACGAAACTTGATCTATTCAAAGGTGAAAACGTTAGCTAAATGGTTAAAAATAGTTAGTGTTGCATATCAATCGTATCTGCAAAGGAAAGATTATAGAGTAGGGATATGTGTCTTGGCACTTGGCAACAATCAAGGAACCATGTCAACTCATTGCACGCTAAGTTTATCCCACTCATCCACTCAACACAACAATCAAAACAATTAAACTGCACAACTTACTTCTTCACTCCCAGATGGTACATTTTCTCTGCTTCATCGTACTTCTTGCACTTTTCGTAGTAAAGAGCATAGGCTTGGTAGAATTCACTACGTTTTGTCCCAATGCGATTAAGCTCCATGGTACTCAAAAGTGTTTTTGGATCACTCACAAAATCCATCTATATGGGAGAAAATCATTATATGTCGATAAATCAACTAATAATATAAAAAATAAAACTTTATGCTTCATTTTCCAAACCCATTTCCGCAAAAAGGGAAGGTGAGAGGAGGTGGGATTGGGGTACCAGATGGAGCCACACTCGAATATAGCGCATGTCGTTTCTGTAACGTCGATCGAGCTCGAAGGTGTGAGCACATTTCTGCAAGAACGCCGGTAGTTTTTCCTTTAGGATTTTTGGAGGAAGGGTATCCTTTATCTTTCGGATCGCGCTGCGAGTAACGTTGTGAATGAATGAATAAACAGAGAAGTGAAGCGGAAAACAGAGAACGAGAGTGGGAATTGAGGAATACCGAAGCCATGGGAGAAGAGGGTCTTTGCCGGTGTAGGAATGGATGTCTGATATTAAGGAAGATAAGAGTTCGTCCAAGTTCGCCATTTCCAAATTGAATCTGCGGCGGCGGTAGCGGTGGTTGTCGTGAACTTGTGGTGGTCCTCGTTTGAATTTGAGACTGAGCGGCAATGAAATGCTCGAGAGGAATTTTATTTGTTTGAGTGTAGATGGTGGGCCGGACCAATTTAGCCTCAGAAGTAATATGGCCCAAATTCCTTAAAAGACCAATTTTGGGCCATAACTTTCTACAGCACCCCCATAATATGTTTTCCATTTTGCTCTGTTTGTATTATTTGGAAGTCATTTGACATTTAGGAGTATATTTTAACTTTTAAATTATACAATTTAAAAATATTTAAAATAAAATATTATTTTCAGAACGGACAATCTAAAAAATATTTTTAATTTCTAAATTACATAATTCAAAAATAAAAAAATACCTTTCGAAGTATACAATTTAAAAAGAAATAAAATAAAAGAAGAATATATGCAGGTGCATAAATAAAGAAGAAACTGCCCCAATTTTGTTGGGTTTGAATTAATAGCTTAAAAAATAATTAAAAAAGAATGCATATGAGTTAAAATGTATAAAAAACATATTTTACTGTGGTTAACTTATATAAATTAAATAATCACACAAAAAAACAAGAATAATTTTTTCGATTCTAAAAAGATGATTTTATTTGGATTTATCAAACTTTTTATGAATTAAAAGTTAAATTCCAAAAATAAAATTAATCATCTGTATCTGTATATAAAGAGGATTCTCTTGTATTTATTTTTCATAATTCCAACTTTATCTTTTCTATATATAAAGAGGATTCTTTTATATCTATTTTTCATAATTCTAACTTTATCTTTTACAATATAATTATTTGTTAAATATTTAAAAATTAACTTTTTTTTCTTTGTAAAAAGGATTCTCTTGTATCTATTTTTCATAATTCCAACTTTATCTTTTACAATATAATTATTTGTTAAATATTTAAAAATTAATTTTTTTCTCCTATTTATCAATCGTTATTTTTTCATATATTTTACTTTATTTTTTATAAATATAATATAATTTTATTTATTAACTTAATATCATCAATTACTAATATAATATCATACATATTCAAAAAATCATACACACATGTTATTGCGCATGTGTTTACCCTAATTGAATTTAATGGGTTTACTTCTTATGCAGTTAGACTAAAAATACAAATTTATTTAATTACCCGGAGTTGACTTATCTAATAAATTAAAATGTACGATTACATGGCATATTTAATTTAATATATTTTTTAGCTAAAATAATATTTTTATTAATGATTTTAAACTACACGTTCATAAAATTTTAATTCATAAAAATCGAAGTTAAATTTTATAACATTCCTTTTACTACAAGCATCAGTTCTATGTATTTGCAATTTTAAAAAATACAGACACTGATTATTGGAAAAAGAAAGAAAAAAATGCAAAAAAACTTGATTTGGCGTTGCTTTTGCTTACTCACTAACACAACAGAACCCAACTCACTCTTCAATCCCTCCAATTCACCACGTAAACTGCCTCCGAATCCCATCAATGGAAAACTCGGACGAAAGAAACGAATCACTTCCCTTCTCTCCAAACCCTAACAATGCCGACGACGACGAAATCGACGAACAAGAAGACGAAGAGGAAGAGGAAGAAGATGACGGTCACGACGACGTCGTTTCGCACGAGCCGTACAATCGGAACGACCGATCCTCATTGTCGAGTTTGCGCGAGCAGCGTTCAAAGCTGGAAACCCTCTCCCGGCGATTGGCTTCGGAGTTGGTACCTATCCGCGTCCACGATGTGCTGATTCGAGGCAACACCAAGACCAAGGATTGGGTGATCGAGGCGGAGCTCAAGCTTCTCCAGGACGCCGCCACCGTGCAGGAGCTCATTCGCGCCTCCGAAATCGCCCTCGCCAGGCTCCGTAGCCTCGAGATTTTCGAGTCCACCGAGCTCACGCTTCAGGCTGGGCCGCCGGAGCTGCCTCACACCGCCAATGTCATCGTCGATGTCGTCGAGACCGCCAACAAAGTCTCCGGCGAATTCGGCGTTTACACCAAACCCTCGGTACAATCTCGCTCTTTATTATAGTTTCGTGTGTGATGTTGTGATTGCTCAAGTTTGAATTGATTCAATGTGAGTCTCTGAGCGATGATTGCGTTATTTGAAGCTTTCAAAGAATTTGTGATTAATAATAATTTATATGAGAATCCATTTGTTCTTAGGTTTGAGGATGTATCTTTTCATTTCAGATGCTTGTGAGCAAATCTGTAATAAAGAAAAAAATATTTGGGTATCCTTGGACTAGGTTTATCTTTGTAGTAAAAGCTTCATTTCTTGATCTTCTGTTCTTCCATAAAATCTTGGTTTTATTAAATTGTAAAGAAAACACACACTCTTCCTGCTCTTAGGAGGTCAATGTCATCGTCTAGTATGATCTTTGACTATTATCAACGGAGGCATTAGACAAATACTGACCTGCTTGTCCTAGATTATAGTATCAGGGATTTAAGGGAAGTTGACTTTTCTGCTTATTGCAACAAAACAAAACAAACAACCATGTACCCTTGTTTTATTTCTTGGCTAATGTTGTTATGCTTAGGGATGAGCAGGAGTTATTTTGAATAGTGTCAAGAATCTGAAAGGGTATACTTATGGGTATAAAGTAGGAAGAAACTCCAAATTCTTTGGCTTACAACTTGATTTTTCTCTTCATGGGTGGAGTGGGCTGTGTCTTTAGGTCCATTAGAACGGTGATCTCAATTTCTAATGGTTCCTTCTGGTACTTATGTCAATAAGGAAATCAAGATACAATCTACGTGTAATTGCATTATCTAATAATTGTTGGGATTTTTAAAACGTTATCAGGTTGGGACAAATATATGATTAATTTCCTGTTGATAAAATATAAGGTTCTGATCGTGACTATGAGTTTTCTGCTATAATCTTTTACGTGTGGGGGAGTACAACGTTTCTGTTTCAGCCTTGCTTTATTGGAAGCTGTATATTGGTCTGATGAGTATTTATTGGTCTTAATAAGCTAATATATATGTTTTCATTTTGAAAATGTTGCAACACTCTTGTAGACAAGTTCGTGGACTGCTGAAGGGGGTCTTAAGTACAAAAACTTGTTAGGTTATGGTGATCTATGGGATGCCTCTTTGGCCTATGGTGGAAACCAAGCAACAGAGGTGAGTGTAGGAGTGTTTGCTCCAAGACTGAAAGGGTTGTTAACTCCTCTTGTAGCACGACTTTCCATGCTTTCCCAAGATTGGCAAGAGTTTTCTTCATACAAAGAGCAGCTGTTAGGATTGTCTCTTGGCTTAATCTCAACCAGGCACCATGACTTAGTCTACACTCTTGGATGGCGTACCTTGACTGATCCATCTCAAATGTCATCCAGGTCTATAAGGAGGCAGCTTGGGCATGGTTTATTATCATCTTTGAAGTATACATTTAAAATTGACAGGAGAAACTCGCCAATTAGGCCTACAAGTGGATATGCTTTTCTGTCCACTACTCACTTTGGTGGCCTTACACCAGATCATCGGAGCTTGCGATTTCTGCGCCAGGTGCAATTAGATCAATTTCTTGTCCATTAATTAATCAGCTGAAATGCAATTGTATATGTCATGAATAAAACTTTATACTCTCTATCAAGTGATGGATACCAGTGTAGTAATTGTTAAAATAATTTTGGGGTGTTATACTTTCTAATTTGATGAAGACAAGAACTTTTAAAGGAATTGATTGTTATAACTATATGTGTAATTAATTGATTAATTACTGCAATTAGGAGGATTTGATTTTGCACAAATTTTTATTCCCAAATTTACTTCCCTATAACTTCTATTTGGGATATTCTAATTAGAGTATGTATGTTTGTAGCAATCTATGCATGTATTTGTTGGAGCAATAGAAAATAATTTCTCATTCTTTACCCTTTAAATATTCCAATGAGCTAGATTTAAATTAAGGATTTGGAAACCGTGTTTAAAATGTCCTATTCTTTTGGGTATGGGCAGAGTTCATCTTGGACATTTTGAAAAATATAGAACCTGGGATCTGTAATAACATGTTTCCTTTCCTGTACGCATTTACATCATTCAGTTTTAATTTTTCCAGTTGTGCAGACAGTGCATCGGGTGCTTGTTTGACCAAGTGTTGCCTTTCCACACAATGAAAGAATGCCCATGCTTTGTTTTAGTAGGATGATGCTCGTACAAGTTGAAGAACAACTTATTTTGTTATACCCACTATTTGAAAAACATTGGCACTAGTACATGGTTGGCTGCATATGGCCTTATGCTTCTTTAGTGGCTGCTATATATGTTTTGGATTGTGGTAACCAATATATAGGAGGGTGTAAAATTTCTACACATTTTTTTAAAATGTTGGGAATGGGGCAATCTTAACATTAACACATGTATAACAAGCTGTGGTAATCCCTCAATTGTCCAATATATTGTTTTTTCTTTTTGTTCATTTTAGATATATTTCTTTTCTTAACTATTTGGATTCTCTTAATGCAGGAATTTGATGTTCGCTGTGCCATCCCCTTTGGGTTTTATAACACAGCTCTTAACCTTGGGATTTCAGCTGGTGTCGTTTTTCCATGGGGGCATGACTTCATGAACAAGCCATCTCCTCTTCCTGAAAGGTTTTATTTGGGTGGTGATTTCTCTCCAGTTTGCACCCTAGGAGGGCCAATAACATTGTGGGGGTTTAAAACTAGGGGATTAGGTCCTACTGAACCACGAAGGAGAAATAGAAATGAAATTATTGATGACAATGACGATTCCTCTAAATGGGACTTCGTTGGAGGAGATGTTGCTGTTACGGCATTTGCAGACCTGTCTTTTGATCTCCCAGTTAGGTGGTTGAGAAATCATGGAATCCATGGTCATCTTTTTGCTGGTGCTGGGAATACTGCAAAATTGACTCAGAATGAATATAAGCGCTTTTCACCTCAGAAGTTCTTAGAATCATTCCGAACATCAGTTGGATGTGGTTTTGTTGTTCCTACTAAGCTTTTTCGCCTAGAGGTTAGTTAATGTTTCAGTTACTCTTGCATATAATTGAGCAGATGGTCAAACTATCCAATCATATTTTTTGGTAAGGCCAGAGAGATCATGATTTTGATGGAAGAAGTCTTTGGGATAGTAGTCTTGTTTGTTATATTTGGACTTTGGGCAAGTTGTGTAGTTTTTCATTTTATTTTCCTTGAAATGTGACTCTGAACATAACACTTAATATTTTGCTTATAAAATTATCTCCGGCAACAATTTATCCAAGTTTTGATATTGTTGCAAATCCCCTGAATTTTTTTGAACTATTTCAACTGCTGAATATAATTTAGGGGAACGGTCAGTTTTGGTTACAAGATTGACAAAGTTCGGCAGAGTTATTTAATCTCGTTTCTTATGCGCCTCTGCCCCCTCTCCTGGCCTTCTTCCTAATTTTGTATTTTATTGTTATTTATCAAATTAAATTTTCATTTTCACATTTACCATTGTTTCAGGGTAACTTCTACTACGTGCTAAAGCAGGATGAACATGATCGTGGGAAGACAGGATTTAGGTTCAGCTTCTCAGCTCCTTCATAGAGGCAGAGTTCGAAATTGAGATTCTTTTTCTTTTTATTTTACTCTCAATCACTAAACATTTTTTCTGTCTGTCAATGGATGGCTAGTACTATTCTCTGTCGTTTAAAATCCTGACTGAAAATCGAGAAAGGACACTGTCTCAGCGTAGAGGATTTATAGGATCAGTTTTTGGAGTTGACATTCCCTTGAGGGTCATAGCATATAAGCTGATGCTCATTGCATGGCGATGGTGTATGAAATTCAGAATTATGCAACTTTATAAGGCCTCGATTGGCACTGATAATTCTCATACTTTGTTTCTTCGACTTAAATAAATCGCTAACACTGGTTGAGATCATTCTTGTGGACTTTTATCCCATTGTCTTCGAAATTGAGACTGCAATTTGGTTTTGTTCTAGTGACTTGTATATTTGTTGGTTATACATAGTTTGAGTTAGACAATGATTTCTTTATCAAATATTATTCATGCTAACAATAAATGAGTCACGCCCTCAAAGGCATCCGTAACATTTGCATAATTAATGGGCAGCGTAGTCTATTCATTAAAAATGTGTTTGAATTAGTGGGTGAATTTTAGAGGGTGGAAAATAGTATAGACGAAGGAAAAAGTGGGAAGTGAAGTTCTTTAGAATAAAAGAAAGAGGATGGAAAAGTCGGTGAAAAGTTTGAAAATGATTTAATTGATATTGATATTTATTTTAGTTTATTACTTTAATATGAAACATATATCAATGAAATATTTAATTTATTTAATTAATTATTTAATGTTTTCATTTTAATTATTCATTTTATTATAATTGTTAAATGTATTTATAATATTTAATTATTATTTATATTTATACATTTCAATTATTCATTGTTATATATCAATTTAAATTAATATATTTTATTTTATTTAATATTTAGTATTTTTATTTTATTATAATAGAAAATACAGTTATAATTATATTAAAAAATAATTACTTATATAAAAAATAAATGATTTCATTTTTTATTGTAATTTACAACAATATTCTATTATATTTATATATAACTTTGAAACTTTCTCTCTCTTTGTTCTCATTTTTAAATAAAAAGGTAAAAATGCATATTATTTTTCCATTTCAATATTTATTGTTCTTATTTTTTCTTCTTGATTCTTTATTATTAGTAGTTCATAGTGGAATTCCAAACAGTAGAAACAAAGCGACCGAAATTTCTTTGATTTGTGATGGACGGTGACAGCCATCTGCATAATCTACGTATAATGGCAATAGCTAATTACTTTGAAATAGTGCTTAGAGGCTATTCCCATTATTATGCTTAGGATTTACATCAAAATTTTGATGTATAATAATGAAGTTGCTTTAACTGTATAAATTTTGACTTATTGACTTGGTCTTAAGATGATCGCACCAAATCATCTTTAAACTGTTTTGGGGTTTGGCCAATGCAATTTCAAAATGTCCATCACTCGTGACTGTCTTTATGTATATCACGACTTTTGAGTCTGTACCTGCTAAAAAACACTTATAACAAATACATGCCAGAAATGCACATTAATAATTTACCCAAACTCAAATTCTGAATCATTTAAGCAAGGGACATAAATTAGTTGTACTTACATCAATGTTGATGATGTAAAGCATCGTACAAAATGACATGTTATAATATTTTAATCGTTGTACATAATTTACCCAAATAAAGCATTGGATTTGTGGACCGTAAGGTATGCGAGAGAAAGAAGATAGTGAAATCCTGAGAGCCAGTCCGAGAAGGAAGAAGAGGATAGAGGTATATATAATCGGCACATGCAACAACTTGATGAACGGTTAAGAAAACATTTAATTTCCCTCCTTATTATTATGCTCTTTCTATTCTGGTATATGCTTCTAGCATCTTCCCTTTATCCTACACAACTTCAAATTCATCCTTATTCACTTTATCAATAATCAATTGCATATTCCAACTCAACACAGCCTTCAACAATGCTTCACTCCACTTCTCTTCTTCCCCATAATAAGCGTTTCGTTTTCTCCGTTCGCTCCAAACCTTTTCATTCTCATTCTTATTCCCACTCTCTCTCTTTCTCCAAATTTCTCTCTCTCCCCTCTTCTCTATCTACATGTTGTCGAGTCGCGCGAATTTCCACCGAGACCTTGGAGGTCTCGCCGCCACCGCCGGACGACTTCAACTTCCACCGCGAAATCGCACGCCTCGCCGCGCTCCGCGACAGGCTTGCGGCGTGCGCTACTCTCGTCGAGAAGCTCCGAGTGCTCAACGCTGATTCCAGAGTGAAGCGCTTCTTCAGCTCAGGTCGCGGCCTTGCTAGGGTTTTGGCCTCGCTCCGGTTGAGCTCCGACCAACTGTTCCTGCTCAAGTGCGTCGTTGCTGCCGGCCAGGAGCATGTGCTGTGTTTGGACGGAACCGAATCGCTAGAATCCGCCGCTGCCGCAGCGGCTACTGTGAGCGCCGTGAAGAGCGCGCTCTACGCTATAGCGGAGATGATTGAGAATTTGAATTCCTTTGATGGCAATGGTGGTGTGGGTTCGGGGATGGCGTTGGGGGATTACGAGATTATTGAATTGAACAAGTTGTTACAAACTTTGGAGGAAATTGAGCGATTCTATGACTGCATTGGAGGAATAATTGGGTTAGTTCTTCGTTTTCCTACTTTTACCATTCGCTTAGCATGGAACAAATGGGGAATAGATGGACTAAAATTAACCCACCTTTCTTTTTGTTTTTTTTTTAATATATTAACAATCGAACAGAAAGCAGTTATACTAAGATTGACTTTGGTGACTTACGTAGTAGTAAAATTATGAAACGGGACTATTCTGCTTCTTAGTTGGTTTAACAGTTTTAGTTCTCCCATTTTGTTGGAACATACATTGGGTTTATGAGATGGGCAGAAAGGGAATAAATCTTCTGTACTTTTTTCTCTCTTTATGTTTTTATAAACTCTTATGCATAAGGAACTTGTTCACTTTTTTCCATCATTACTTGTCGTCCCAACCAACGTAATGCAGTTCCTGTTCCTTGATAGATTGAGAAATTGTAGAATGCGGCTTATACAGCCATAATTGTAGTCGCAGTCTCATAGGAACTTCGGTATTATGGGGGTGTCTATGTTCAATAGTATTATGGGATGTTTGGTGGAATATTTAAATATTTAGTTCCCCCCCATATAGGTATCTTGAGGGTGGGTTCACAAATGTTTGGGTGCTTTTCAGTCACCCCATAAAACTTGACGCTGCAGCTGAAATTGCAGTTGCAGACCCTCTTTTAAAACCTTCATCCCAACACCATCAAGTTTTTTTTTGGTTTTGCTTGGTATGAATTTTGTTTAATAGGAGTGTATGCTGTTTAGGAATAATTCAATTTGCATCTACTTGTTTGTTTGCTAACATTGATACTCTGCAGATATCAGATAACAGTTCTGGAACTTATTGTCCAAAAGTCATTTGAGAGGCAGAATATAAAGTGGTCGCACCAGATACATGAAGTGAAAGAATGCCAAATTTTTGGAATTAATGCACCTAATGGGCATAACCTTTCTGAAGACACAGAGTATGCTTCTCAAGCAGCTCTATGGGGTATAGAGGTTAGTCTAATTACATTACTTGGTTTGTAAATCGTAACTTGCATTTAGATTAGATGCTTCGTAGCAACATCGAATAATAAGATCTTGTCGTTCTAGGGTTTGCCAGACCTAGGTGAAATTTATCCTTTGGGAGGTTCTGCCGACAGGCTTGATTTGGTTGATCCTAACTCAGGTGAATGCCTGCCTGCTGCAATGCTACCATATTGTGGAAGGACTTTGTTGGAAGGCCTTATAAGAGATCTTCAGGTATTAGATTCCAACTATCAAACAAAGTCATACTTGCTATGCCCATTTTCATTTTATGATAAAACCAAGATTAAGTTTTTATGCTGGGCGCTGAAATATATAATTCTTCAATTTCACGTTTGAAGGCTAGAGAATTCTTGTACTTCAAGTTATACAATAAACAATGTATCACACCCGTTGCAATAATGACAAGTGCCGCAAAGAACAACCACAGCCACGTCACTTCTCTTTGTGAAAGACTTTCATGGTTTGGGAGAGGTCGATCAACTTTCAAACTTTTTGAGCAGGTTTTATATAAATCTATACTATGGCTTCTCGGAAGAGGTAATCTTATTTTAACAATCTCTAAATATATAATTTGTAAATTGGCAGCCTCTTGTTCCAGTTGTTGGTGCAGAAGAAGGTCAATGGCTGGTCACCAAACCATTGAATCCCTTGAGCAAGCCTGGTGGTCATGGTGTCATATGGAAACTTGCGCATGACAAAGGCATCTTCAAATGGTTTTATTCTCAAGGAAGAAAAGGTGCAACTCTGCGCCAAGTCAGGTCTGTTGTTATGATTGATATTTCTTGGGTTTGCTTTCCTTAGTACGAGAAACTTGCATTTACAATACAGGTGACCTTGCAGTAACGTTGTGGCGGCTACAGATTTAACCCTCCTAGCCTTAGCAGGGATTGGTTTACGTCATGGAAAGGTAGGTAGCGGTTCTTTTAACTGTTAATCTCAGCCTTTTCTGGCACTATTTGTACATGGACAAAGGCTAAAACATGTTATGATAAAAGTGTAAATAATATCTTATCGTGTATAGTTCCTTACCGAGTCTAAAGTTTCTGATGTATAAGATTTTGGTAAATCAACTATGACAGATATTTGTGTATAATATACACTGGAAAAAAGAAAATGAGATACCGCAGTCCAACTGTTTATCCTATAAACGCACTGTTTGCTTGCAGCATTATCCCTATTTAATATTTATCTTGCCTGAAGATCTTTAAGAAAAAAAGAAAGGCGCTGTTCTCAGTAATATTTATTAAGCTAAACCATTCTCAAATCTCAAGTAGAATACTGTTTGCAATTTCTGAACTGTGTTCTTTAACAGAAACTGGGATTTGCATCTTGTGAGCGGATATCAGGCGCTACAGAAGGAATTAATGTTCTGATGGAGAAGAAAAGTCTTGATGGTAAATGGGAATATGGCGTTTCTTGTATTGAGTACACTGAGTTTGACAAGTTTGGAATCACTACCGGACCTCTTGCTCCAAAAAGGTATGTGATTTTCCTGGACTGGATTTATTTCAGTGTTTCACCTGTCTCAAAAAGTGATTTGGGCTTTCATACTCTAAACTGACTTAGTATGTTCAAATTTGGTTTCCAGATTCTGTGATAAATTATCAATTGATTCTGTGATAATCAATTGGATTTAGAAAAATTAATCCTACCTAGAAACATGAATGCATAGTTGGAGCCTTATTTCTTGTTCTTCTAATCTTATTTGTTGAAAACAAAGGCTAAATTTTGTTGCTCAAAATTCTGTCTCAGTTGATTAGACAGTGTTGTCTTCAATTTATTCTTTTAGGAATCTTTACTCTTTTTGTCTTTTAGGCCTTCTAATTTGAAATGCATAACCCAAATCTCAACTTCATTCTGTATAATCAAGTTTGCAGGCAGAGTTCCCAGCCAATACGAACATCTTATATGTTGATTTACCTTCTGCGGAGTTAATTGGATCAAGTAAGAATGGAAATAGTTTACCTGGAATGGTGCTAAATACAAGAAAGCCAATAGTTTACACAGATCAGTTTGGCAAATGTCATAGGTATGTCTTCTCCTTGTGAATTTATCAATGCAGTTTTATTACTTTGTTTTATACATTAAATTGAAAATGAAGGTTAGCACAACTGTAAGGTTGCTGCCTTGCGACCTACAGAAAGGTCACAGGTTCAAATCTTTGAAAACGTTTCTGTTTGTGTGGGGTAAGGCTGTGTATATCTACTTTATCCAAACCCTAGTTAGTGGTAGCCTCGTACATTAAGCTGCCATTTTTCTTATTGATTAAATATTCAAAATGGAGACATGTGTTAACAGTAGTAAGTAGCTAGTGAAACATTTATAATATATATTCTTTATCTGACACTAGTTTATATCCATGTATTGTTTAGAAACTGAAAATTTGAATTTGAATGCATGACACGACCACAAGCTGAAATTGATGGATTTCCTTTCCTTTAAAATAATTTCATCTTTTCTACAGTGATTATTTGTTTCTTATTATTACTTCTCTTATTATTTTTTATTAAATTACTCAGTTGGTGGCTAAACTATTTGTGAATTTTGAAAGTATGTCCTTAAAGTAAAAAAAATGTAATAGGTTCCTAAACTAAAAAGGTAGGTCCTTGGGGTTAGTTTATGGCATCTTGAAATTAGTCTATGACTGTTTTTAAAACCCTAAGAACTCAATTTAAAAACTACTAAACTTAGGACCCCATTTAGTTTTTTTTTTTTTTAAGTTTTACCTGCTTGAAAATTTCCAGATAGTTCAGAGACCAAATAAGTAATTTGACCTTAATTTTCCTTGTGATTAAATATTTTCACGCTGTGCATATTGCGGATTCTTTTGTTCCATTTACTACTTACTCTTCCCCCTTTCCATTCACTAGCGTCTCTGGTGGTAGACTTGAGTGCACAATGCAAAATATTGCTGACAATTATTTCAGTTCGTACTCATCTAGATGTTATAATGATGTGGAAGGTACGTCTTGCGCGTGCTTGTCTGATCTGACAAACCATATACTTCAATTCCCATTTAGTTGAGCTTAACAAAACTCTTACTTGTGAGCAGATGAGCTAGATACTTTTATTGTATATAATAAAAGAAGGAGAGTTACCTCCTCCGCCAAGAAAAAAAGAAGGCATGGAGACAAGTCTTTACACCAGGTTCGATTTACTGCATTGGTGAAATATCATTTTTTTGTCTAGATTGTGTTGAGTAAACAAATTTCATGTGATATTCCATTATGTTGATTCCATTTAAAGTTTTTGACAGTCCTTGCATTCTTGTAATCTCTTCCTTATGAGGTCTGTTCGTAATATTTCTTTATATACTTGGATAGTGCTTGGCTTCACTTAGCAGTTGGTATTACCTGAATATCTTACGTGTTTTGAACAATAGTGAAAGCTTATGAACTAAATTACAGGTTATTTGAGTGGATAGGATTATCTTTATGTTCCTCGTATATTTTTACCTGGACAAACCTACAGTTTATGTGTTGGAGTTGTAATGATGGTTGCTCTTAAATATCTATAATATGTTTTGCATTTTTATGCAGACACCTGATGGGGCTCTTCTGGATATCTTACGAAATGCTCACGATCTTCTTTCACAGTGTGATATAAGACTTCCTGAGGTATATATATGCATACTAGCGTGTTTTATGATTTTTGATTCATTTTCATTTAGTTTGGTCAAGTACAATTTCATATTATACTAGTATGCTACTGCAAAACCTTTTTATTTTGTCATTTGGTAATACATGTAAGCTTGTAAAGGGAGGATGACTGTCTTTTCTAGGTACGTACAATTATATTGTTATGTTTGTTCTCTCATGCAGATTGAAGCTAATGAGAACTATGTGGATTCAGGACCACCATTTCTCATCCTTCTGCATCCTGCTCTTGGTCCTCTTTGGGAAGTCACTAAGCAAAAGGTAACCCTGTATTATTATGTTATTTTCAGCATTCGTTCATCAATAATTGTCAATTTTATGTTATATTGTTTGTATAAATTTTAAAGTATGAAGTTTAATTGAATTCTATCAGTAAATGGCTGTGTTCTAAACATATTGGTCTCAAGTTTTCCCTTAAATAGGTCATTTTTTCAGTCTCCTCTCCACCATAGTGTTCTTAACACATGACAAGACCTGATCATAACCTTTTTACACAATTTTTTCTTCGTATTGTTTAGCTGTAACCCTTTCTTCAATCCAATTTGCTTGAAACATGACAGTTCTACGGCTTTACAACGGTGAATTGTGTTGATCATCATTTACATATGAAGGTTTCGATTATTTTGTTATTCTTTTTTGTGATCAGTTTTATGGTGGTTCCATATCGGAGGGCTCTGAGTTACAAATAGAGGTTGCAGAGTTTTTTTGGAGGAATGTACAGGTATTAAGCAAATAGATTTGGTTGACTTATGTGGCGTGAAGTTCTAAGATATTGGGCTGATATTTGTGATTTGTCTCTTTACTCCAGCTCAACGGAAGCCTGATCATAATAGCTGAGAATGTTATGGGCTCAATGAAGAATAATGAGAGCGGTGAATCCATACTACATTATGGCCAAAGGTATTGTTCTTTCTGTATTAGTAAGAACTATTGTGATTCTTTATCGACCTCATCGTACCTGAAGATCCCAAGATCTAAGGCATAACATTACTTTAGATCGCAAGCATTTAGCATTATTATACACATTTGTCTTATTATCATGCCAGGTGTGGAAAATGTAAGTTGCAAAATGTCAAGGTGTTTAACAAGGGAATTGATTGGAACTGTGGTCGAAACATATACTGGAAACATGATGTGCAGCGATCTGAGGGGCTGCAAATCATACTTCATGGAAATGCTGAATTTGAGGCTACTGATGTTGTCTTACAGGTTAACGTTTAAATGTGGATTTTATTCTCTCTAAAAACTTTGTTGCAAAAAGTCTCGCTTACAATAGAGCTTACTCCTTGGATTTGAGCCCATGATTTCTCATACTCTGTAAGTTAGAGCTTTCATCGAATCCAAACCAATTTGCCTTGGTGTGAATGTGGATGTGCATGGTAGGATAGGATACCCATAACGGCCTTCGAATTGCTTGACAAAACAGGATTTATTCCCTTCATGGATACCCAACCCACATTGTTCCTAACAATATTAGCTTGGGACACTTTTTCTAATCACCGGCATAAAGGATTCATTTCAAATTTAGAATTTATTGAGTCACTGCTTCTTAACTATTAAGCTGACCCTGTAGTCATTTGTATTTGAATGTCTAAAAGAACCAGAGCCTCATAAAAAAGCCTTCAATTACTGTTGTCATATAGCCTAAAAATTAGTAAAATAAAATTACTCTTTCGTTAATTCTGGTGGATATTTGATACCTATAAACTAATACCTTATTCTTCTGTTATTTAACTGATATAGGGAAATCACGTGTTCGAAGTTCCAGATGGCCACATACTGAAAATCAAGCCGGGAAACCCAGGTCTATTCAACTTCAGAAATTTATTTTGCTTGGTTCCTTTCCTTATTGCTTTGGTTGCCTGAAGTAATATATGCTGTTATCATGATTATTTTGAGAATATTACTGTTGTTATCCTTAGTCAAATTATCTGTTCTGTCCTAGTCATACAATGTTTTACCGATTTACGTTCATAATTGCATTTCAGGTTTAGCAATCCAGTTAGATCCAATTGATCAAGATATGATGGAGAGTGGAAGCTGGCACTGGAATTACAGGGAAGAAGGTTCTCGCATTCAGCTAGATTTAGTAGAATCATAAACCATTTACCACTTTAGATGTCTGCTGCGTGAATCATGGTTCACAGCTGACATTTGAGTTCATAATAATTTAGATTACCAAGTGACAGGGTTGAACAGAAGTTAAGCCTTCGTCATTTTTGGTTACTTTAGATATTGTTGTAATATGTTGATAGGTTTGTATAATCCGTGTACTTCCCTCATTTTTCTTCTATTTTCCCATTCATCTCCCCCTTTATTCATTGGGATGACGTCAATGTAATCAATATTATCAAACTAAGATGAATTCAAACAATGTATATTGGTCTATTTCAGTAATTGCAGACCTCGTTTATATTGTAAACCTACGCTTTCCCTTCGAGATTTTGACGTGTTCAGGCCACACCCAATCTCTTTCTCTGCTTTCTGCTTTCTGCTTTCTGCGGAGAGTCCATTTTGCAAAATTCCAAGTTATTGGGCTTTTGAATATCATTATTGTGGAAATGACTTCCTGCACCATCTCATTTTTCTTACTGCACCCTAACACTGTAGTTGTTTTGATGCGGTGAATAAAGAAAATTGTATGGGTGTAGGAAGCAACACCCCATTATTGTAATTGTGATCATCCACTTTGCAATCGTATTAAACGGGCGATGTTCATTTTTCTGTTCCTCAATGTACCTGCAATGAACAGTATGTGTTTGTAGAGAGTATAGCTTATCAGGCTAATAAATTTGAAAGTAATAACTTTTTATTTGTCACCTTTGAAGGATTCCTTTGATTTTATCCGGTAGATTTCATTATTTATTTTATTTTTTAGATTCCAGCACGATTCTTTCACTTTTTGGTGCGCTAAATGGTATGTAATCTGATCTAATTAAATTGCCCATTGACAAGTCATTTGATTCATGAGCAAATTCACCTAATTTTAAGGAATAAAAACTGCAAGAAAATGTAATTACAAAAATCCAGCAATATACTAGTTTATTACGGTAACAAATTCAAAAACAATAAATTAAAATACAATATCAAGCAAATTTATAACACCAAGGGATACAAATTTCAGTAAATAGAAAATATGGACAAGAGGTTATCCTGCACCATGCCAATTTGCGAACTAGTATTGTGTAATTAATTTCTACTTATTTCAGTTTTCTATTTTTTTTATTTCTATTTTCTATTCATTTTTATTTTAGTCTATGTAAAATAAAAAACATAAAATGCTATGTAAAAGATAAACTAATCTTATCTAAAAATAAAAGATAAATCACATATCTAATCTAAACTCCTGCTCTCCATTATCTATTATAGGAGGTAGCCAAGTCATTATTAAAGTTCTTCAAAAACTCTTATTCAATGATAATTTGTGTTTAACCACCCAACTATAAAATACTCCAATTTCACTACTTTTAAACAGAAACTTGGATCTTTTACAAGCGACATGGATGATAGTAAAAACGGTGACATTAAATCTACTCAACCCATTGGTTTATTTGGTTTGTGATTAAGCAGTTGATGGATTTCAGATGAAGACAATGCGAGAAGAAAAGCATCATTTGATTGATCATCCTGCTGCTACACCTACAACTAGAGTCCAAGCAGGTCACTTCTAAGTTCTAACGAAACCCTTTTCTCATTTTTCAATTGGAGGAACAATTATTTTGTCCCATTTTGGAAATACACCAAAATCCCACAAAATCTTGAGCAGGGAACAAGGTACATGATAGTAAAATGCATGGTCCTCCAGGCCCAGCACACAAAGATTCATCTGGGACTCAATATCCCTTTAAATTTGTAAAAAAAATAATAATGTTGAGACAAAGCCTTGTTCCATTTGAATATATAGCAGCAGAAGCAACAAAGTGCTTCACATTAATATTGCACTACCAACAACAAGGTCTTTCATTGTACTGTGAATTCTGTCATAAGAGACAAATCACCATCCACTACATTTCATAGTACGCACCATTCCATTACCTTTCTTTCATTTCAATACACACTACCCATCTACCAATTGCACCCTTGTCTTTTTCACTTCCCTAGATACCATATATCAGCTTCTTGTACCACCACTGTAGACTTAAGTTTGGACTACAACCAGGCTTCATGGAAACTCCAAAAATTTGATAAAAACAGTAATACTTGTTTAATGACTATTAGATAATAACATTATATAAAAAAATTTACCCTTTTCCAAACAAGAATTTAATCCAAATCTCATTCTAATATAAGAATATAAGAAAATTTTAAATTTAAAATCCTTTCAAATCAATTATATAAACACTCGTTTCTTTAATTATTTTAAATGATACAAGACTTTTTAAGATATATTATTTTCGTTGATATTTATTTTTGTTGTGGATTGTACAATTGTCCTGTGACGGAGGTTAGATGAGCAAGTCACAATCTAAGAATGAGATTCCTAGTAAGATAATGGCTAAGGGGAAGATTGTTGCAGGTAGCATTAATTGTCTTATAACAAAAGCTAAATGGACCGGGTCACAATCAAATCGTAGCGTTTAGATTATTATATTTTTAAGTAAGGTTAAAATACTTTTTTGGTCCCAATTTTCCTCAACCTTTTTCAAATAGGTTCCAATTTTTGCAGGGTGCCCAAATAGATCCTAATTTTTGTCAATTTAATTCAATTAGGTCCTAATTGGATAAAGTTGTTTAGATTGATAACATTAACGAAAATTAGGACAAAAAAAGTATTTTAATCTTTAAATAAAAAGTGTTGCCTCTCAGTAAAAAACATAACTTTTAATATAATGATAAACAATTTATCTTACTAGTTTCTCCTTTACATTTGTGACATCATTAATTGTGTTCCTGAATCAATACGTGTGCTTGCTTCACATGTTTGAACATATTTTGAAAAAATCATCAGCAGATTTATTTTATATGAAGTCTGATTTGTCATTTTAATCAACGTTTCCACCTACCCGTGGCGCAGTGTTCAAGCTCGAATTCCAGACTCATTTCATATAAAAATCTTCATATTAACATTTGTTTATATATGTTAGTTTACTTTGTTTAATTTTGGTTGATATTATTTTAGTCGAGGATTCCTTCCAATCTTATCTTGAAGCACCAAAGGATTATTTAGTGTAACATCAAATGGAATTGCAGAAAAGATTTGACAGAAAAAATAAATAAATAAAAGAGAAGGAAAGAATAATGATAGAAACATGTAGTGTATATTTTCCGTACCCATTTGGGCATTATATAAATGTTTGTAATAATAATGGTTGCAGTTACATAACTATAAGACATTATTACAGAGAAAGTCAAATGATTTATGTAATTTATAAAGTGAAATGAAGTGTGTCTGAACATGAATTTTGCATTAATTAATGACGCCACCAGTACTATTTGTCTGCATACCACCCTCGCATATGAATGCATCCACTTATTTTAAAAGTTTTCGAATATGCTTTTTTCCATTTTTATTTTTCAAAAAATTCTATACCATACGTCATGCATATCTTCTTCAAAACCAAACCGACATAATCCACTTTTTTATGCAAAATTTCATACACAACTTTTCATATTTATGATGTGAGTTATAAATTAAGAGACTAATTATTTCTTCTTACAGACAACATCATTGCAATGACATGTCTCTAATTACAATAAAACATTTGTAACAACATCATAATCATAATTTCATAGGAGCCACCATTTTCCTCTACTTCACACTTACTATTATAAACAACTCATTATTCCATACATACCCTCAAAACCAGCAACAACAACTAATCACACAAATCATACATGTGACTTTTTTTTCTCTTCTAATTATAAGATGTATCAATAGGAGTACATAAGTTTTAATACTTTTAGGTAAAGTTGTTTGGCCTTTTAGTTTTTTTTCATTTTAATTTAATTTGAATAAACTTTTTTTAAGTATAAAAGAACTATGAGACGAAAAAATAAAATTTTAGAGGTAAAAAAGCTACTCCATTTGAAAGACTAAATTGAAAATAAAAAAAATATGGAAAACCTTTATAATAAAATAAAATTGTTTACAAAAAAATAAAACCATTGTATTATGTTCAGAAATGACAATCCATCACATTAAGCATGGATAATATGTAATTCGACTCTAGCAAAAAATTTAGAGTACTCATTTAAAAAATATTTATGAATTTTTTAAAACTTGCAAGTATTCTATGATACCCATATATATTTTAAAAAAATATTTTTTAAATTTTTAAAATCAAATTAAAAAATATGACAAAAAATTAAATTAAATTAAATTTTAAATTTACTTAAATTTAACTTAATAAATATAAATTAAATTTTAATTTTAATTGTTGTAGGTAACATATATTTGTTGGTACAGAAGGTATGATGATATTCACACCTAAATCTGTTTATAAAAGAATATCAAACTATCTGCGGATAATAAATATCCGCGAGTACCAACTATCTATTATGATACTCGCAACACACTTATTTCTGTCATGCCATAATTCTATTACTTGTTTGATTAAATAATAAACCTATTAAGTTTTTTTATGTTTTAAATTGTTTACTTAAAAATAAATAAATTTAATAGTAATAAATCAGATCTTACAAAAATTAACACAAACTTAAACTATTAACTAAAAGTACTAATATCTATCTCGATTAGAAACTAATGTTTCTAAAAGAACATATTAAAAAAATGATATAATATTAAATTCCCAGAACATATAAACATTAAATCATATTGTTGCACTCTCGATGTTTTTCTTTTCACAAACATTTTGTCTTATACTTTCTATCGTGCGTCCATGAGATGATGTTAGAAAAAGTGATTTCATATATACATGCGGGTTTAATATTACTTAAACATACTCTCATAATTGCAAAAACATTATAAACAATTGCCCATACCTAGATCTACAATCATTTGATGGGGAGAAATCAATAAATATGATGTAATCTTGGTAAGAATAGAAGAGAAACAATAGTGAATCCAAGTTTTTATTAACAGAAATTAACATTTGTTAATTCTAATCCTAATCTGTCTCATAGAACATCTAATAATACAGATGTTGAAAAAAAAAACTTTTATGTCCATCTATTATAGTTCGTGTGAAATTTTGGTAATTCAACAATTCTTTAATTCTTCTTCATTTTTTATTTTCTTTCTTTCAAAGTTACCCAACCCATTAAAACCATTTTAATTCATCCTCTACTTAAAACATATTACTTAAAATACCATATTCCATTCAAACTAAAAAAAACGTATATCAAATTTCGAGATCTTAGTCTTTTAATTATTATTTTTTTTTCCAATTCCTTTCAAACTTTTTATTATTTGAGCAACAAAATAATGATATCGAAATTTTTTATTAATAAAACGTGATGATTAATTGTAGTAGTTTAAAACTAGAAAGACTAGACTTAACAAAAAGAAAGTGGTGCATTAAAATCCCAGATGACACGAGGCATGATAAAGAAAAAAGTTTAGTTGATTGAATAAGAAAAGGTTAATTAATATTATGTGGGGAAATCCCCCTTCTATTTATAGAAATATAGATAACCTTGAATCAAGTTATTAATCCTAATCCTCTGTGTTTGTCTTTTACACAGATGTCAAGCTGTGTTGAATTGATATAAAGGGTGCAAGATTTTTATGGGACTCGATCGTGAAACAGTGTAACATGATCTCAAAAGTTAAGGGATCAGTTTCAGAAAGTGGGAATGGCATCAAATAAATTTCAATTCCATAACCGTTAATAGTAATACTATGCCAATCTTTCATTCACTCCTTTGATTGATTGATTGATTAGACCAAGAAACAATCATATATGTATATATATAAATAATAATTATTCCTTAATCTCGAAGTCTTCTTCTTATATCTTATATAATAATAGTTAAATAATTAATCCATTTTAATAAAAGATTTTATTGAGAAGAGGAAAATTGAAAATTTATTTATTTATTTTTGTAAAACGGAATAATTACAGAGGTCAACGTAACATAGGAGGTTGTGGTTGGGTCATGAATTGGATTCCCGGAGGAAGCGATGGAAATTGTCAACGGCGGCGGTGGGGACGGCCACCATGACCTTCACGCTGTGGCGTTCTCCGGTCACCGGAAGAAACAAACAGTACCTATCGCAGCAAATGGGTCCCACATGCAGAGGCTTTCCCATGCCTAGTTCAACCCTCTCCAAACCCAGCCTCGACCACTGCGACAGAATCAGCACCCCCACCGAGTCAGGACTCGCCCTTGACTCGGAAACCAACTCAACAACCCTCCGCACGTGCTCGCTATCCACCCTCTCCTTCGCACGCTTCACCGCACTCACAACGTGAGCCACCCCTCTCTCCCCCAACTCCCACGCGCTGCTCTGCGCGCACCCCAACACAAACGCGTTCCCGTAGTACCCCTCCGGCAAACCCGGTTTCACGCGCTTCCGCACGTTCACGCTGAACAAAAGCTTCAGCGTCTGGTTCTTCGGAAACCCCAACGCCCGAGCCCAGCTCCTCCACACGTGCGCGGCCACCACCTCGAAGGACGTGCACGACGCTCCTCCGCACGCGCGCTTCAGCGCCTCGATGCGTCTCTCGTCCAACACAATGCAAGTAGGTTTCAGCCTGCTCGTCACACGGTTCATAAACCCGCACAAATCAGGAACTCCACAAAACTCAGCATGCATCGCTGGATTCGCCTCGCTTCGGTTATCCGGATTCATAAGATGTCTATCCCAAACCGGTTTCGGCTTCGGATCCACACCCACACCCACACCGAGACCCAGACCCTGACATTTCTCCGACGCTAAATCGGAGAAGTAATTCAGAAACTCAGCGCTGCCGATGCCGTCGCAGATGCAGTGGTTGATTCCGACGCCGACGGCGGCGGCCCCGTCGGCGAGCCACGTGAGCTGGACGACGAGAATCGGCGAGCCTTTGAGGACGTCAGTGACGTAGAGGGATAAGAGCTTTCTCCATTGGGCCACTGTTTTGGGGGCCTTTTGGAAATCATTGGCACTGTAGCGTTCGGAAGAGGCTTCGATGAAGACAGCGCCCTGGGCCCGACACACGACCTCGAGGCCCAGCCCCTGGGGCTGGGGCCGGACTCTTCCAGCAAATGGATAATAAGGAACAAGCGCTTTAGCTAATGCGGTTTTTAAACGAGCGGCGGTTGAAGCCCGGTCGAGGCCCGGGGCGGGCCTGTAAACAAGGAGATACTCGATTGTGAAGCGCAAGAAGAGTTGCGAGTCGAGTGCTGAGAGTGGGAGGACAGTGTTGGGTGTGGGTTCTGACGGTGTGACAACGTGAGCTTCTTTGACACGCACCATTTTTGGCAGTTTGAAGTTTGAAGCATAGGTTAGGTTTGTGTTCTGAGGGTGGTATTTATTTGTTGGGGGCGAGTGAGTAACTGTGAAAGATTTGTGTGAAGATTCTGGGGGCATCGCTTTATGCAAGAAAAATGAATATGAAAAACAAAAATAGTAAAACAGCTGTGCTGGCTTTGCTTTCTGTCTGTTGGGTGAAGTGATGACCAGTCATTTCCGTTTCCACCTTCTCATCCAAATTCCTTCATATATAAATCTTTTCTCTTTGTTTTTTTCTTCACCTCCCTCTCCCTTTGCTTCATTTCAGATACCTGTCTCTCCAATTCATGTCCCTATACCTACTATACTCATCACTCTTTTTTTCCATTAAATAACAAAACTTTATATGCCTTTGCCCTCCACGGATCCACATCATTCCGACCAAATTAACCAAAATCAACACTTATTTCAGATTAATCATGTGCTCAACTATTTCAAATTCTTCAAACCCACAACAGTTACATACGACTGCTACTACGACACTGTCTTTTCTTACAATTACATGTTCTTTTTGTGGACAAATAGTATCTGCGTATATCGTCAGTGTATTATCGAATAATGAACTGTTACCACCAACGGAAGCGTTTCAAATAGGAATATGCACGTTTAATCACTACTACCCTAGCTACACAACCCCTTCATATTCTACACTGTAGTCTTTATCTCACACTAACTAACGTTCTTGAATCTATGATCTATATGTTTCAACAGAAATAGAAAATGGTATGAATTTGGATAAAGGATGGCCAGAAGTTGAAATCAATGGATTTCCTTTCCTGACTTAAAAACAGAATTCATCATTACTTTCTTCACTCATTAACTCTTCTCTTATCCTATTTACTATACCATTCCTCGTCGTGCTTGTAAGATTTAGAGTTTCTTCTTTTTTTCTGCAGAGGTCATGATTCTTTAAGATAACTTTGGTTGGGAAGACTAACACTAATGCATTGTGATAATTCAATTTCATATGCTCCACGCAGTACCGTCCTTTTAGCATCTTATGATGAAGCTTTTGGTCCTAATATTTCCAAGGATGTTAGTTTGTATCGATACATTATGCTTTTACTGAGGTATATTGTAATGTGTTTTTGTTTTGTAATTGACTCGTTTTCATATGATTGGGTTGAATACATATTTTATATTGCAGTGCTGGTATAAAGCTTTTTCCTATCTGTAAGTTCATTTGGTAAAGCATGCAGATTTGTCAACGGCGGATACTACCTTTTCTACCGACTTTAAATTATTTTATTTAATGTTCTTTCGGCTGCATATCCAAGTTAATGAGAACTGCGTTGATTTGGGATTCTCATCTTTTTGCATCATCCTGTGTTCTTGGTCTTTGGAAAGTCAATAAACAAAAAGTAACATCATGTAAGGATGTATTATGTTGTTTTTCAGTAGCCGTTAATTCATTAATAACTCTTCTCACATTTTTGCATTACATTGTTTCTTAAATTGAATTTTATCAGTAAATGGGTGTAACAGAATTTCCACTCTCTCACATTTTCCTTTTAAACTTGTAAACCTACGTTGAGATGCATTGCAATGACTTTTCCTGAAACACAACTCAACTTTTTTATACTATTATTATTCTGCTCTCTAATGACAGAAAATCTAATCCAAAGGTTTCTTTTTTTCAGGTTCTTGTGTTTATTATAATCCATATTTTTGTAGTTCATACCTAATTTGAAAAAAGTAGGAGAATGTAATTATGATCGTTTTTGGATTGTTGCTTGGTAACATGATGGAGCAATTATTATTCAGGAAATATATCGGAAATGATGACAAGGAAATATATGCAAATTTATTGGAAAGTGGAAATGGTGATAAATGAATTAATATCTCATGCTCCCAATGAACCTATGACTTGGGGGTCCTACTACAACCATGAATAAAGACCAAAGTGTTGATCCACGTTAATCAAGTTAATATTTGACTCAAACAGCTTTTTGTTTGCCACATTTTTTCCAGGATTTGCTTTATTTTTTCCGTTAAATTCGGTTTTTCCTTTTCAGATTTCAGCACAAATTTTTTTCTTCTTTTTTGGCTTTTCTCTTTTTGAAGTTTTCTCGTGACACTGCGACTCTGAAACTTAGGAGCCATTTTATTTGTGTTACTAATGCAATTCTATGTGCGAATTCTCTCGAAGGTGAAAGTGGAATCCAAAGTGAAAAGGTGAAGAGTTTCGTTTTATGAAAAATAAAACATGTTGAATTCTTTTATTTAACTTAAATATGTGACTCTAAAATTGGCACACCTTTAAAAATCGATGTTCACTACACTTTCATGATTTCTATTACATATCGAAAACTTTATTCTCCCATCAATAATTGGTATATTACATTTTAATTAAGCACCAATATTCGTAAGCTAATAATAGTAATTTCCCAATTGCAGAAAGGAATATTCCCCATTGAAAGAAGAAGAATTTTTAGTAATAACCTTCATTCATAGTATTTGGTATTAAAAATCAACTCTACAGTCACAACTTCCCTACTAATTATCATCAAAGGATTTTCGTCCTTCTCTCATTTTCTTCATATAATAAAATGTGAACTATTAGCATTCTGAAATTCCTTGCATGTACAACATTTTTTTAACCTTTTTTTTTCTCTAAATCACGCTGTTGGGATCGTTGAACCAGTTTAAAGTTAAAACCAATCTAAAAACCAGTTCTTAGTGGATAAATAAAAAAATAATTTTACAAAAACAATAATTAAAAAATCGGTAATATTTTTTTTTTTAAATACTTAGACATAAGCCTAAGTATTATGACATATTTGATTTAATTTTTTATATGTACTTTAAATTTATTTTTTAGACTGTATACTTTAAGTATAAAATATAATACTTTTAGTATTTAGTATTACTATATTATAATATTATATTTATCCAATATTATTTAATTACTATTATTATTTTTATCAATTCCACCACAATTTCACTACGATTGAACTATTAAACTTCGAATTGGTGTTTTCTAGTCTAATCACACAAACTCCTAATATCGGGATGGTCTTTTGTTGTTTCTTTTGGGCTCGATATTGGGCCAACATCTATGGGTGTTGAAACCTCAGACAAAAGCCCGTGCAGTAGGATCTTAAACTTGGGCCTTCTTGTTTTCATGCCACTGGACTTTCAAATGAAGGTCTTTCCTCCTTCACATCCGTACTTTCTTCATGCATCTTTATGGAAATGTTAGAAAAGTTTAAATTTTAATAGTTTAGATTTCTGGATTATAGAATTTGAAAGCATTTTATTAATTATATAATTTAAAATATATTTTTAATCTGAAACTATATTCTACATTATGTAATTTGATAATGTATTTTAAAATTTCAATATTTTATATTATTTTGAGACTACACAATTCAAAATGTAATTTTAAATTAAGAAAAATATTCTATATTTTCAAATCATATAATCTATAGTGTGTTGTCAAATTGTATGATCAGAAAACACTATACTTCACAAATTCTATATTTTAGAACAGATTATGTAATTTATAAACGGATTTCTAGTTGTGAAGTTTAATATCCATTTTTAAATTATGCAATGTAAAAGTAAATTATGAATAATTTTTTTAAATTAATTTTTTTTTTACGTTATGTCATTCAAAATATTTTTTTACCTATGGACAATTTGCACCTTTTCTTTTTTATACTTAAGAGTGTGCACAAAGAAAACATGTGAGTACTCAACGGAATTGCCTAATTCAAATGAGTTGTATGAACTATCATGACATTTTTGGATCGGTGTCTTAAGAGCCCATGTGGCTCATCCAGGCCCAAAACTTTTATTAAAGCGTTTAATTTCGAAAGAATCTTTATCACCTTCATATTCTCGTCTCTCCCAATCCCAAAATTTCAAGCTTTCTATACACATGTGGTGTTTTTTTTTTTTTTTTTTTTAATAAAAAAAATTAATAATTTTTTTTTATTTTAATTATAAAAGTAATTTTAAATAATTTTATTTTAGATGATTTTTTGTTTTGTTAGATAATTTTGTATTAATTATAAATAGTTTTTTAATTTAAAAGAATATTTAAATTTTAGGAAAAAAACGGTTAAATTTAAAAAGAAAAAAAACACTTAAAAGATAAAATTGGTAGAATAATTATTTTGATTTAAAAAATATTTAAAGGATAAAATTGAAAACAAAATATAACACTAAAAAAATCTCTTTATATAATAATAATATAGAATTATAGATAAAAAGTAAACTGATGGATCTTTGAATATCTTTTTTTATACAACTAGTTTCGGTCGTTCTTAAAAAAAACTTTTAGATATTTCTTATAGAGTTTTTTTTTTGGAGAGGATTTACTAAATAAGTAACGTGACTTTCAATTTAAAATATATTGTTTATTTTTTTATTTTTTTAAATATAAATGTTGTGTTAACATTTAAATTTCTAACAATTAAGTGATAAAGGTTTATGATTAACATTCAGATTAAAAAATGATAAATTAATTAATTTCAGTTGATTATGTTTAATAGTACGAATTTTCCGATGAAATCTAGATGTTTTAATTCTATTTTCGAAAACTGCATCAGGTGGATTTTAATTACGTCACAGAATATTCACCAATAAAATTTATTGCCTTCAGTGGATCCAAATTAAAATAAAAGATACTTTCTTTCTTTTTTAAATCTTGGTGACAAATACTTTGTTACCTTGGCTGGTTTGTTAGTTGAGTATTTTTTTATGCAGATGCATGTATTACAAATTATGAGTATTTATATAATAAAATTTAAACCTATCCATCATTAATTAAAGTTGAAGATTTTACAGTTTTTATGTATTATTATCTTAATTTGAATTTCTTCTCTTATTGGGTGAACCGAAAAAAGTATAAGGGTTGGGTGTCCTCATCACTATTCCTCCCTTGCTTTCGGCATTTCCCCAACAGTTTGGTTCAGTGGGAAAAATAAAATAAAAAGAAAGAATCGAAAGAATTAAAGAAATGGGTCTATTTTCACTGTGGAGATGGATGCTGAATTATCTTCTTCCACACCCTTTTCAATCTTCCATCTTCCACCATCTCTTTGAAGTGACATTTACTCATTTGTTCCCCCTTTTATAATCACTATTCTCCATCCAAATCAATTTTCAAAGTCGGTTTCATTCTCTTCTTTTCTCACACGGTCCCATAGAAACAACAAAAAAAAACACAAAAAAATCATCTAATTCTGTTTAATTACAGATCAAATGGGAAAAAAATTACAAAATTTTCTTTTGTTCTGCATCCAACAACGGGTTACATTGCGTGTGTCTGGTAAAATTAAAAATCCAGGGGTTTTTTACCCTTTCAGTTTCAACCCAGAATATGAGTAAAAATAGCTATAGTTTGAAAATGTTGTACTGTCATTTTTGCATATTATTCATATAATTCTTGAATCACACGTGTCGACATTTCCAACCAACGGTGGTTTGCATTATGCTAAAGATAGAGGGTCATTTTATGTTTATTATTCTTAAAAAAGCATCAGGTCCTCTTCACCTAGTGCTCAATACTTTACTCATTAATCTTTTCCATTCTTTACATTTCAAGCAAATATTTTGGTGAAAGGTTACCGACAAAAGATAAAATGTCAATTTTTGGTGCATCATCATTGTTTTCCATATATAAAAGAATATTTTAATTTTCCCTTTTCAGCATAAACCTTTGAGTCTATAAATATTTAATCTTGTTCTAAAGTCTGGTTTGCAGAAAATGGAAATTGTCTGCACTTATCAATCATGCTAAACATAGTTTCTCCAAAGCCTACAATGATAGATATATGGAAAGTCTTAAAGATGAATCTTTCTATATTTAATGCTCGTGATCCAAGTTTATTGATACTTAATATTGGAAACATCACTTTCTACTCACATTTCATGTAAACTAAATTCTCACCATTCTTTTCCCTCACTTTTTTTTTTCTGGAGGGGGATAAGGTTATCCCACTTCGTTTGTGTATGCTTGAAAAGCTTATGCAAGTACCTTTTATAGCATAAATAATTGATTATTATTATTATTATTATTGAATAAGACAACCTAAACAACTTTTTCATTTTTCAGGGAACAGAAATGGATTTGAAACGTTTATCTTTAACAGCAAAAATAGAAAGAAGAAAAAAAGGTTTAACGAAACCAAAGTACTCCCGGGTAATGAGTTGAATTGACACTTAAAAAAGAAAAAAGAAGTTCAACAGAGTTAAGGAAACAAAAATAATCAACATCAGGGAACAGATAAATGAAAAAGGGTGAGGTGCTTTTACCTGGCTCGTAGATGTTTTCATGTGGTTAAATTTGGCAAGCAGTGATTTTGTTTCCATGTGCTTGACCTTAAATTCTGAGTTCATGTGTTGGAAGTGAAGTAGGAAATGGAAAAGAAAGCACAACTGAAAAAACTAAACATGTTATGATAGAGGGCACAAAACAATACACAAAACTACTTGATTTAATGGTTTTTGGCTGCACTCATGCTATACAGCCAAACTACTTCATTTCAAAGTACTCATTTTGATCCCATCAATTTGGTTCTTGTGACCATACCATACCTCTTTGGTTTACCTCTCTCTGCAAAAGCATGATTTTAAAAAATTTATGGAATAGATTATTTCCTTGCTCCAATCAATCAAAATATTCCATCTTTATTCATGAACTATCATGTCTGACTTGAAAACTACCAACACATCGCACCCATTGTCTGAATGAATCAATTATTTGGACCTACTTTTGCACTCCCAGTTTGAATGAATGGTATAAATGAGAAATTGAATATGAATACTGCCTAGAAAAACCAAAATGGCAAATGAATTTTCTTTTGTAAAAAAGCAAATGGAAAATGAAATGAGAAGACAGTGATGGCCCATGCAGGTCCCAAACCTGCTACTACCTTCTTGTTACTGGCACGGTGATCAATCCAGCTGAGCTAATAGGCGATGACACGTAATTTCTCTCAAAATAGACCATTGGGAAAGAGATATTAATGCTGTATATATACAAATTTTTAAACAAAATAACGCTTTTTTTTGTAAATAGAATTATGATTATGTTAATTTAAAATATAAAAATTCCAAAATAGGCACACAAAGGACCACATATTTATGAGAGAGCAAAGGATAGGGGATAGAGGATAGAGTGTAGAGTAACACAGGAAGAAAGTGAGAGGCATGAAGGGTTATGAGCCCCGTTCAAGCTCTTCATGTGCAGCTTGCAAGTTATTGAAGAGAAGATGCGTACCCAATTGTATTTTTGCACCTTACTTTAGGTCTGATGAGTGCAAGAAGTTTGCCAAGGTTCACAAGGTATTCGGAGCCAGCAATGTGAGCAAGATCTTGATCGAAGTGTCGGAAGAGCAGAGAGAGGACACGGTGAATTCTCTGGCATATGAGGCGGAGGCAAGGCTGAGAGACCCCGTTTATGGATGCATTGGTGCCATAGCTCTGTTGCAGAGGAAGATGGTGGAGCTTCAGCATGATCTCGCCATTGCTAAGGATCGTCTTGCACGATGTCACGCTGCTGCTACTGTTCTCCCTTCTCCTGATATCTTGCATGCCCATGTTAGCCTCCCTCCATTCCCTGACTTTTGCACTTCCTCCAATGATTTCAATGATATCTTCTGCCACAGTTCGTCATCTCAATTATTGAGCCGCCATGAAACGGTGGATGATTTCAATCAAATCCCATATATATTTTAATGTTATGTATGCATGTTATGGTCCCCTTTTCCATGTAATTGTTGTTATCAGTCTTTCCAATCAATCATGAGCAGCTACGAGATCTGTTGTATGTGCTAATGAATAAGAACTCCAGGAGAATGAATAGGGCTGAATTGAAAACTCTCAACCAAAATGTATTATTGCTTTGTGTTGTTGATTTTGCTGAATTTCACGGTTTCTACGCTGCTATGGCAGCTAGCAACTGCTGGAAAATGATGGGTATCTTGGCCTTTTTTGGTTCACTTTTGTAACAGCATATCAGTAATAGGATTTTCCTTGTTCCTGCTTTCCAACTTTGCAAACTCACCATAAATTCCTGTTCTCATCTATCTATTTTCTACCAATTCCGATTATTTCAGACAACTTTTGTTTGGTTTGGTTATAGTAAGACACGATTTTCCAGGCTTTGAGTTGAGAGGCACAGAAATAAAATAAATTAGAAAGAAAAAAAAAAGTTTCTTGAAAGTGTGAACTCAGATCACCACCTTCTAGTCTGGATGAAATGGTGATAGAGACCAGAGCAGCCAGAGCATTGATTGGCATTACCTACAGTAACGAGACACACCATTCAGCAGAAAGAAAGCAACACTAGCAATTGATTCTTGCTTATCTTCGAACACTTGGTGCCCAATACAGTGGGTCCAATTGTACTGTTTAAATGCAGCATGGAGCTCCCATTATGATTTTCCCCAAGGTCACGAACCCCACAGGTGGCCCTCCAGTTTATCATAATGGGAATCCAAAGAGTAACTCCAAGACCGAAAGTTTTGAGTTTCTTTGAGCGATGTACATTTCTGATAGTAACAGGATATGACTCAAGAAAATGCCTACCATTCAAACTACATCAATTATCTATTACACCCAATCACTTGCGCCACATACTTCCAAACGCACCGCAAACCAACTTTCAACTCGCCTCATTAATTCAAATCACATCATTCACGCCCAATGCATCTCATCTTTGCTTAACAATTTCCACATAAATACACCATCATTCTCGAACACACCAACACACATCATGCTCTACTAATCTCACCTCTTCTCACTTACAAAGACCATAACATGTGCCCTTGTTGCTTTTCATGTGAATTCTCAAAAACTTGTTTCGTGTAACAGCCACCCATGATGTGAACGGCAATTCATCTAGTAGGTTTAACGCTCTATTTAGTGGGTCTCACTCTCACATGACATCACATCAAATTCACCCAATCATAAAACGTTTAACGTTTATGCATATGGATATATTCCACACCCACAATGGTTTCAAAATCAACGAATTTCAAACAAATCTATCAATGATCAAAACCCACATCGTCATTCTGTCACCGCTACATACAGTAGTTCATCCATCAGGTCTCAGATTATGCCTTTTACCCTGTTTCAACAAAAGCAAAGCACAAATCTATGAGAAACAAAACAAATTGAATAGTGAATTAATTTTACATTTCAATCATGATCTAGAATATATATACATATATATATCTATATGAACTGGTGGTTGAACTAAAAGCTTGCCATATATAACAGTTTGTTCGTACATGATTATAAATGCTGAAGGACAAGGTACAGAAGTGAATGGCAATGTGATGAATGATTAAGGTGAGGTCTGATACGACATAATATATGATAATAAGGTGCAGTCCAAAGTGGGGAACACAGTAAAAAAAAAAATTGATAAAAGGGAAGTTTGAATGAAAAAGATGAAAACTGGGAAACAGTGATTTTTCCTTGAAACGAAGGAGACCAAATCCCAAAAAGAAAAAGAATAAAGGCAGAAGATCATGCAGAACCCTGATATCGTGGATACCACCATTATATACTGGCTTGCTCAGCAAAAAACACATCTAATGTACTGCGCCGTTATATTGTACATGGGTCTGTAGTAAAAAATAGTGCTGACAAGACATTGCACAGTAAATACTATGTTATACAGTGCCATTCCAAAGGTCACCACCATAACGTTTCCACATTTAAATGCACCATGTTTCAGCCTCTCAACATAAAAAACATGTTTGGATTATACGATGTTTGGTGAAAATTGGTTGTTTTTAGAAACAATCGCTGATTTTGCAAAAACCAACTTATAAAGCTAGCAAAAATGAGCTGAATCGAATATGCTAATAGCACGTTTGCAATAGATGAAAGAAAAAAAAATATAATGAATTAAATAATTAATTAATGGGTAGGCTTGTGAATTTTTTCCCACCAATAACCAAGTAATATATACAAGAAAAAAAAAAACAGCAATATAATCATTCTCCTTATATTGTGCTGCAAAAATGTCCTTATCATAACATTAAATATCAATTTCACTCAAGACTAGATTTTCCATTACAATTTATATCTATCATTCCCAATAGCACATCTAAAAGTGGATCCTACATATATCTATTCTGATATTGCAAGGATTCATATTCTCTTTCATCCCTCAAAATGACATGTTACATCAATTATCCAATATTTTGTGGTTTTCGTTAAATGTACTTAATGATCCCACACCAGAAAAACGATAATAACAGACCAATATTTACTATCTAATGAATAGAAGCTATTACAGGTTTACGTCGTATTAATGAATAGAAGCTATTACAAGTTTACGTCGTATTAATGCTTATGAATTGTTAAGAAAATTTTAATGTGGCTTCCTAAACTAAAATTTATACACAATTAATTACATTTTTAAGTAAGTTTTTATATTAAAAATATACTTTGAACAATTGAACCTGTAAAAGTTAATCCTTAATCTCTAAAATTAATTTATAAAGCTCTGGTAATGTCAAAATATAACAATTTGAGGTGGTTTTAAAAACTTAATAAATTTCTAAATAATTAATGAACTAGCAAAATGAAAAAAAAAAAAAAAAACTTCTAAAAACAAAACCCCGAATTTTCCTTTCACTTCAATTTAAATTGGTAACTTTTTTTTTCCTATCCAATCAAAACCAATAATAAAAAATCGGTTTTTGCTCAAAAGCACTCTGAATGAGTTTTTTTTACCGTAAGTTGTTTTTTAGTGCTTGTTTAAAAAAAATGAAACACACACTGAAACCAAATAAGAAAGACAAGTTTCACTGAAATGAACTGAGTAGTTGCGAAAACTCATTTTTAGAGAAATTGGATATAAAAATGAGAAATGATAAGTTCACACCCACATTTGACCACTTTTTTTACCACCTTTATAAGTTACAAGTTAATTTATCTTGGGTTACAAATTAATTTTAAGGTGGTAAAAAAAGTGGTCAAATGTGAGTGTCAACCTATCATTTCTCTATAATAATAAAAGGCGACAAGTAAAAAAACATAATTCTGAATACCTGGATTAATGTGGGAAGTTCCATGACTTCTCAACTTCACGAATGTTCAAGAATAAAGCCCGAATGTGTCATCCACACATTGTCTCGTGAACTGGGCTTGGGCTCTAAGTGGATGCTGAAATGGGCTCAAGTTTCAACACACATTTTCTTCAGGCGCCTTCTCCCTGCATCTCTAAGACTTCTTCTGTACCCCCAAAAAAGACCGTTATACCCTCATTTATAAGAGTGGGTGAAATTCGTTGGGACGCAGTAAATCTCATTTACTGCGTCACCAACCTCATGCACCCCCAAAACTTGACTCTCTTAGTATTTTTCTCTTCTCGCGTTTCGTCGTTCTTCATTCCAATTGCTCTCGTTCTCTTCTCCCTGGTCCCTTTCTGTCCTTCATTCATTCTGTGGTCCATTCATAAAAGTTTGTAAATTTTTTTAGGAAACGGATTACAGAATCCGTTTCACAGTGTATGAAACGGATTCTGTAATCCGTTTCATAAAAAAATTTGCAAATTTTTTAATGAAACGGATTACAGAATCCGTTTCACAGTGTATGAAACGGATTCTGTAATCCGTTTCCTAAAAAAATTTGCAAATAACCATGGATTTCAGA
>Ga0214543_1002356_pt1 | contig 37116 bp, 35 predicted proteins | sample CNSS2metaG_FD_160094 | JGI IMG/M metagenome (GOLD analysis project Ga0214543, IMG submission 160094) | Root nodule microbial communities from cowpea collected in UCLA plant growth center, Los Angeles, California, USA - CNSS2 | ecosystem: Host-associated > Plants > Roots > Nodule | place: USA... | reverse complement strand
GGATAAAGAAACCAGAAATTGAGAACTGAATGCACTGATCCAGTTTAATTGAAAACAAGAAAATACAGAAGGATAGGAATATCCAACTGCCCAGAGCCAAGCTCCTAAGAAGCAACCACAATGGTCCCCCTCCAAAATGACCATCCCCTTCCCCCCTTTCTTCTCTCTCTTCTAACCAACTTATTCTTCCTAGTGTGCCACGTCATTCTTCCTAGACCGTTTCCTCTCATACACCCTGCCCCACCTATTCTTACCATTCTCATCTTGGATCATGGGCTCTTTAAACCCAATTGTATTTGGGTCTGTATCACAATGCGATCTACTATCCTTATTTGTCCCTTTAGTCTCCTTTGCACAACTTTAATCTATTTTTCATCATCTTTTCTTTGATAAGTCTCACAGCAACATCTATCATCAGATTCAATATTTTTCTTTCTTGTGTGGTCATACATCCATCTTAATATTCTGGTTTTTGCTACTTTCACTCTTGCGTACACTAGAAAGAACTTTTTGGAACTTAATTTATTCTGTGTTGTTCTTCTGAATGAGGATTTGTCCTGTTTTATCTAATCACATTTTAAACCATTAATACTATAAGTTCAGAATACTGATAATTTTTTTTTTGATAGTTTATTATCAGTAAAACTTGATCTTAGGACAGGGGCTTGACTTCAATATTTTCTTAGTTATCAAAATCTCATTCAATATCTTAGTAAAGCCAAATAATATTGTGTTTTCCTACATATTTTTAAACGTCAAGGGGAATATCACCAGGACTGATAGTTTTACCATTATCCATCCTCCTTAAGGTTTCTTTCCCTTCTCTATTTTGAATTCTACTATGGTAACCTAAGCATTTTTGGTCCTCTTGAATTTCTTACCCTTCAGTAGTAATACAAGCTGATTGTTGCTCATCAGCAAAAAGCTTATAAAAGTAGGTTTCCCATCTCTCTTTGGTATCATAATTTATAACCAATTTTTTCTTCATCCATAATACATTTTACTTGGTATCTCTTGATTTCCTATCCTATTTTTGTCAATGAATTCTGTTCCAGGATCTTGTTCTTCTCTCAACTTTTCTTTTCTTAATTTATTTTTTCATTTCTAGGCTTTGTAGACCTTAGTCAACTTTTGTTATTATTGCATTCATACAAGGCATTAACATGCTTCCTTTTGTGTTTTTACCTTTTCTTACACATTGATAAGCACCGCATTTGGGGAACCACACTCGAAAGCTTGTTATTAAGGGGTGGAGGGAGAATCAAGCACTTTAATACTTTATTGAATATCCCAAACTACTCAATCTGGGTACTTTCATCCCGTAATATCTAAGTCCTTATCATAGCACTCTCTGAAAAGCCAGTGTTCCAACAGTTTTCACTCTAACATCTAACTAGGTGACACTTCATTCACTAGTTGGTCAAAGCCTTCCGTATGTAGCCCTTTTTGAGATACCAACATGAACTTTGATAGATAAGCTCCCAAACACTTGGAGAGCCCACCCTCAAAAGATACCTTTTAAGGAGAGAGATCTAAACATTTGAGTAGTTCAACGAATATCCTATACTACCCGATGTGGGACTTGTGACTCCATAGTAACCAAGTCTCTGTCACATTTTCTCATTCTACCACATACACATGCATTGTTAGTCTTCATGGGTATGAATGTGTAACATGTTTTGGTGGCATCCAATATCACGTAAGACCCTGAAGCACGCATCAGGAAAATATGACTTTGGTTCTTGATGTGATTTTAGAGGATCCTCTGAAATTAAAATATGCCAACTAGCCGTGATAGTTTCTACCTTCTTGAAGCGTTGATTAATTAGTTGCTAGATCTTTAAACTGCAGTTGAGAGCATACTCTAATGTTTAGATGCAATTATGGAGTTAACGGGGCCTTATAATCAATCTGCTTGTAAAATTGTTATTTCCGAAGATTGTACGTCTCCTTTGCCATGATTATTTACTGGTTTTATTTGTTATATTTTGTTTATAGCCATAACTTATTCATTTGTCATTGCTAAATAGGTTGCTGTTAATTATTTCAGGTCCCTCTAAACAATATGTTTGGGTACTCGACAGCTCTTCGTTCAATGACACAGGTGAATATGACGTCACTAGAGAATATTTCTTGTTTAAATGTTAATTTATATTTGATTTTTAATTTCCTGTTGGTTCTTTAATAACTGCAGGGTAAAGGTGAATTCACAATGGAGTACAAGGAACATTCACCAGTTTCTCATGATGTACAGACGCAATTGGTAAACACGTACAAGGGCAGCAAGGAAGCTGAATAACCAGCTTTTGTCGATGTGCACGGTCAAAATATTTATGACAACATCTATCCAAAAGGCTGGGGACAATAATATAGATAAGGTTTGTATCATTTTATTTGGCTCAACCAATTTTGGAAAGCAAATAAAAGTTGCTGTAATTGTGATCGGGTAGTTAAATGGTAGCTTCAATACACAAGTTACACAAGATCGTATTTATAGATGAAGATGCTCGTATTTGAGCTATTAGATATGTAACTTTATGTTCATTACCACACTTCCATTCCATTCCCGAATTTTGTACCTAAGTTACTGATTTGGTTTTAGGGAAGGTAGGCTTTTGATTGATGGGTTGGAGGGGAACGGGACAAGTGGGGTGGGGATCCCAGGAAAACCGTTTTACCGGTGATTTATTTAGAGTCTGGCTTTTAATTTTATTTTTAATGTTTAAGTAAGAAGTTCAAATGTTTGGTTTGATTAAATTTATTATTAGTATTTTTATTATTATAAATTGCTTTTATACAATTTATTTATTCTTTTCACTTGTAAGCAAGCCGGCTGAAATTTTATTATTTTATTATATCGTAAGTTTGTTGAATTTGTTCTGATATTTGCTTGTGAAACAACCTGTAATGACATTTAACATCACAGAATGAGGATTTTTATTTAGTGTAGGATTATTTCTAGAAAGGTCTTCTTTTTGAACCGAGAAAATTGTTGTTAGGTGTAGTGGTCTAAATTTAACAAATCAGGAAACTTGGCCATTTTTTCATTTTTTATCGGTTGCAGACTGAGACTCCCAGTGTTGGAAGAAAGTTGTTCTCACTCACTTCCATTTGTTAAGCTCAGTTTTTCGAGTTATTGCTAGGTTGTTGATTTAGACTTGGTGATTTTGGTTTTGTATTTTATCGTGACTATTTTAACTCTTGCTTTTATTTTGCTTCTCATGTTTCCATTTCTGTAAGGTTTATCGACTCTATTTAAATTAAATTTTCCATTTTAGTGTGTGGAATATAATATTTTAGTCGGTCACCCTGAACGTAAATAGAACAACTTGGTAGGGAAAATGTGAATCTCTTTGGTTGGCTCTTTTCCACGCGGGATTAGGAAATAACAAATATCCAATAAAATCATATGTGCATGAGTAAAGTTTCTTTTCACAATTTCCCCTCAAGCAAAATTTATTATATTATTAAATGTTAAATACCGCAATAGAGGATAATGGAACTGGCAAATACAATTATATGCAAAGTTACCCATTTTAAGTAATGTAATCATATTAATAATGATTACATAGATGGGGAGGGGAGGTGGATCACAATGCAGATTGTAACAACACCTTATGTGATATTATTAGATAAAGTATATATTATATAATTTCTTTTGGAATAAAGTTTTCAAGAAAAAATTTAAAATTTATGTAGTTGCAGTTGAATTACACTTACACTATTCCATCTTTATTACAAGTTCATTATAATAAAGAAAAATATCAAAAAAATTTAATACAAAATGCCTGAAGTAAAATATAGAGAAAAATCCTCCTACAGTTTGTTCCGTTTTGTCTCTATGCATCAACATGCTTACTTAGATTCACATATGCTTCTGTGTGACAAGTCATATGATCATTGCCAAACACAAACATAAAGAATGAGTTGAGAAAGAAAATAACATAACAAATAAATAATAGATTTAACCTTCACCTAATCCCTCTCATTCAGTTTTAATTCATCAACTACATTTCACATTCTACCTCAATCTCATAACCTATATGAGAAAGATTCATTCACAACCTTGGCCTTTAAGGATTATCATGCTCTCACGAACCTACCTGATTGTGGTCCCACGGACCTCTCCGCTTCTAGTCTAGCTCTACGAACCTACCCGCTCGTAGTCCAACATGTGTGAACACCTATTATGAACCTCCCCGCTCATAGTAGCCTCAAGTGTGAGCATGGAACATACAAACCTCCCCGCTCATGTGCCTACACAAGAGTACAAAAGATCCCTCTCCGTCTGCATCAATCATACATCTCACATCTTCGTTACGAACCTCTTCGCTCGTAACTAATCCAACATATCCCTGACTAAGTCATCAAGATCATCCATGCAAATCCATTTGCAACGGACCCCTGCCTCTATCACTTGGTGCTGCCTAAGTGCCGTCAGGCGAAAATATGCTCTAGACCGCCTGGATAATCCCTTGTCGCTAGGCGCCACACGACCAATGGCCCTTCTATTCGTGACTTATCGCTAATATAATATAAGTACATGAAGTGTTTCCAAATAGCTAACTCCTAAACTTTTAAAACATGCTAGCAGTCTACTAACAATAATAGTACCTGATGGTTATGTTTATTTTCCATAACTCAAACCACTACTAGTTTCATATAATCCATAATTCTAACTCATGCACCAATACATCCAAGTGAACCCATATTTATCATAGAATCATCTAAATTTTCAAGCAAGCCCCGTCTTCAATGCCCCACGATTTCATTTTTCCATTGAGCCAACTAAAACCTGCTACTGGTTGGCCGCCTTTCATTGCCTAGCGGCACACATATACTGCCAGGCGGTGCACTAGGATTCTAGATTTTCCAGATTTCCTTGCACTCATATACAATTATTCTGATAATCCAATGATACACAAATTCAACAGTAACATATTACCATTTCACATCCCTTTCACAAACCCTTAATGACCCTCATGTTCATCAAACCCTCAAATCATAAAATCAAAGAAAAAGGTAAGGATTATCAATCGATTATAGCAAGAAACATATCAGCAAGGACCCATAAATCGCATAACGCATCACGAAAACACTAAAAATCAAGCAAGAACACATTTTGCCAGTTCACGCCGCCTGATGATCCTTCCTTGCCGCTAGGCAGTTAATCATATAACCCAGAAAAATCATGAACAATGGTTGCATCGCCTGGCGGCGGTCCGCTAGGCGGTTTTTGGGCAGAAACCCAAAATTCACGAAAACAACTTAAATTGAATAGGAAATCAAACACTCAAACTATGAAATCATGCAGAACAATGTAATCGAAATTAAACAAGTATGGACAACTCCCCTTACCTGGTTTCCTTGCTCTTAGTGCACTCTCAATGATCCTTTCTCGTCCCCAATGCTTCAACCCTTGTTCCCACTCTAAGAAGTCCTTTCCAGCACTCCTTTTCTCTCCCTCAATTGAAATTTCGTTTCTTTGCCTTTCCTTGCTACCACACTTTATGACTCTTTGCTTTCTCACTCACTTTCTTCTCCCTTTCAATTTCCAGCCCCCAAAATAAATAAATAAAATATACTAAAACGAAAAATAATTAAAAGTTAAGGTTAGTGACCATCAACTTGTGCTTTTACTTCCCCAATAGCTGCCCTTCTGGTTTCTCAAAGGAGCTCTAGAGTTTCTAGGTTTTTTCCTTGTTTAGCAAAAACATTAAACATGAAAAAGAATAACTCACATCCTTCCACCCCTCAAGCATAAACACAACCACCAAGCTATCATATATTTCATGTTAAATTCATGCATATATACCATCTTAAGTCATACTTCCGCATTCACAATATATTTGTAATATAAAACACATTTAAATAAATACACAAATGACAGACACAGGACTCGAATCCCAATCCTCTCAACTTGACAAAGTAATAATGAATTACAACTAATGCCAAGAACCCGATGATCAGACAAAGATAATAATTAAAAGAGATAAATGAATTAGAAAAGTCCATACCACAATATTATGTTTTGCCAAGGATTAGTCATTTTATGAGAATTCATGATCCAAATTCACTCCTAATAGTTGTTGGATAAAAAGTCAAACATGTTTTGATTGAGTGCTTGAAAATAATAAAGCATACAACTTCAAACATGAAGAATTTGCTTAGACGTTAATCAAATCATGAGTACATGTATTTTATCTAACAAATAATATATCATCATGCAAAGTTTCATTGGTCTAATAAGTTATTAGTTAAAAATGATGATCCAATCATACATATAATAATAAAAAATTTAAGCTAACACAAATGCTGAATATTCCTAAAATTTAATGTAGGGAATATCTTCACCATCCTTTAAGATATTTGTACAAAATTTAAATTTCATTCAAATATCTTTTGGGATTTGATTCCAAGATGAAATGTCTATAACTTTATCTAACACAAATTATATGTTAATTCTAACCAAATTATCTATCTAATACGATATTTGCTTTTATCATTCTTTGAAGTAAAAAATAATGTCAACTACCAGAGGAATTTCATAAAAGAGAAGAGTAATTAATGTTGCGTTTAGTTGAATGAAGTGTATTTAGTGCTTCTCAATGTCAGAGCTTAATAGATGACAAAAAAGAAAAGAAACCATTTATTTGAGTTCAAAGCTACTCAATACGAAGAAAATGATTTGTAGTAGTTACTTCTTCTTGAGCCTATATAAAAGGACACATAAAAGGACACTTCTTGAGTAAGTAAAAATCCTAATATTTTGACCACATAAACATCACTTATCTTGAGCCAAGAATGACTTGCTGAAAGAATACTTGACAAAAATGACTTATAGAGTGAATACTTGAATTACGTTAGAGCATGGAATGACTGAAAGTTAAAGGAGTTCTTGGATTGAGTGAGAGTGACTTATTGAAAGAATACTTGATTGAGTCAAAAGTGATTTGTTGAAAGAATACTTGAACGAGATTAGCTAGAAATGACTCAATCCATAAAGAATACTTGATTTATGGTTTTAAACGTTAGCCTACTTATCAGAAGATCACTGGTTGGTCAACAACTAGATGTAGTTTGTGTAATCAGGCAAACTACTGTAAAAATACTGAGTATCTCTTCTCTCCTTTATTTATTATATCTTATGTCATAGATGTTAAACTATAAAGAAGAAGGAAGAATAGTTAAAAGTCATCTTGCAAAAAAAAGAAATTGAAAAATAATCCAATCTTCATTCATGTATGTCTGATGCCACATTATTAAACAATAGAGGCGGAAAATTGCGTGAAGTTCAAAACACAACTTAACCATGATTTCTTGTGTTATTTCCTATTTTTCATAATTGGTATCAAAGTTTAAAGGGTTGAGCACCTAATAGTGCTAGAGGAAAAAGATTCAACAATTGTTAACTTGAAACCATAGTTGATTGTTGAAGGAACTTCATTTTTTAGCCCTTTTACAACTATGGGGAAGAATTTGTATACTAGAAAGGTAAAATGAAGATGTACACAAAATTGACTTCCCCTAAAGGAGGACTAAGAGTAGTAAACAATATAGTCAAAATGTAGTCGAGTAACAAATCGAGGTATATGTTCAATGAATAGTGTAGAAGTTAACAACTACCAAGGATATATGAGATTCCCTAGTGTTAACTTGGAAGGGAATGAAAATATCCAACTCTGAAAAGTTGCCGTCCTTACTTGCCAATATAAGTCTTTCCCCATGGAGGATGGAGAATGTGTGGACGATTTATTTGGGAGAATGCAAGTTTTGCTGATGGTTTGGAAGCCCTTGGATAGAGATTCTCAAAGGAACAAATAAAGCTAAAGTTGATGGATAAAAAGCCTAACATTTGGGAGCCAAAGACAACAAGCTTATGAGAATCTTAAGAGTACATGGTGTGATGTGGCTCTAGAAAGGAAGGGGTGAATAAAGCCTACAATTGTAATAACCTTAAGATTTCACTATCTACGGATGCATATATTTAATATATTGACAATCTCATTCATATAAAGATAAATATAGTCCAACAGGGTCAAATAAGATGATTACAAGTTTATAGTTTAGTGTGTGTTGACTTGCATATCAAAGTTATTCCCTTTTAGAAATTTGACACAAGAGGGCTTGAGGTAAACTTTAGCTAGGAAAAGTTTGGTTATTAAGTAATCTTTCTGATTCACCTCCCTTTGTCTAGAAGTGAACTTTAGTTTCTTTTACCTCCTTAAGTCTCTTAAGGAATTCCTTTTGAAATTCAAGTTTTCTTTGTGCATAGCATATAAAAAACTTTAACAATGTCTAAGACACCTTCTTACTAAATTGGTAGTGATTCTAGTGAAATGTCCAACCAAATTTACACCATTTGGCCAAAGAACTAAAATCACTAAAACTTTGGCAAAAGTAAGAGATGATTTTAAAGGAAAAAGAAAAAGTTGAAGGAGAACAATATCTTACTACTCTAGAGTAAGGGGTATGAGCCATTTCAAGAGAAGCTCCAAAACTTCCACACAACTCACACTACATGAGTAGGATAGTAGAATTCTCAATCAATGTTGTCAACCTTCTCCACCTAAAGTGCATAGAAGGGAGCGTGAAAGAGAGCATTATCAAGAGAAGTTAGGGTTGACCTCCCTTTGTCCATGGAAAACAAGATGTTGAGGCTTACTTAGATTACTAGATGAAAGTAGAACAACTTTTTGAGTGCCATAAAGTGAGTGAGGAAAGAAAAGTCTCCCTTGTAGCCTTAAGCTTTCAAGGAAATACCATGTATTAGTGGACTTGCCTGGTGAGAGAAAGAAGACTCTCTCATTCCCCTTAACTCCAATATTGGAATGAGTTGAGAAGTGTCTTGAGAAGAAGATACAGACCCTCCTACTATCATAGGGGGCTTATGGACAAAATCCAAAGGCTCCAACAAAGAGGGATGAGTGTAGATGAGTATAGGCAAAAGATGGAACTCTATATAATGAAGGTGAGAATCAAAGAGGAAGAAGAGACAACTATCTTTAGTGGTCTCAACCTTGAGATTAGAGATAGAGTGAAAATTTTGCCCTATCAATATTTTAATGATTTAGCACAAATATACACTAAAGTAGAGCAACAACTCTTAAGAAAAAGGTTTGGAAACTCTCCACTCTAATTCTAGTGTTAAGAAAGACTTTAAGAGAAAGGGCAAGCAAGTGAGAAAGGAAGAACCCTCTAGGAATCTAGGAAAAGAAAAAGAAAAACACAAACAGGGATCATCATCATCATCCATGTGCACAAGTGATATAAAATGCTTCAAGTGACTAGGTAGAGGTCATATTTCATCTCAATGCCTCGCCAAAAAAGACTATGATCTTAAGGTGTGTTGATTCATATAGTGTCCAAGAAGAGGAAAATAATAGTGCAAGTGAGGGGTTAAAAGGAGAAGATTCCTACCCTTGCAAAGGAGACCTTATCATGATGAGAAAAGTTCTTAGTAGTCAACCTAGTCACCAAGCCCTAAGCCAAAGAAAGAGCATATTTTATATAAGATGTAGAGTTTCAAACAAAACATGTTCTCTCATTGTGGATAGTGATTGGTGTTGCAATTGTTGTAGCACTAGGTTGGTTGAAAAGTTAAGTCTCATAATCATACCTCATCCCAAACCTTACAAACACCAGTGGCTAAATGAAGGTGAGGACTTGAATGTGAACTAACAAGTGGAGGTAAAGTTCTCCATATGAAATTATGAAGGTAAAATGCTTTGTAGCATAGTCTGTATGGAAGTTTGCCATATTTTATTAGGAAGACCATGACAATTTGACAATTAAACTACATCATGGTCTTACTAACGAAATCACCTTTCACCACAAGGATAAAAAATTTGTGTTTCATCCCTTACCACCTTCTAAGGTGTTTGAGGATCAATTACAAATGAAGAAAATGGGGATGAAAAGAGAAAAAAAGAGAAAAAAACATAAGGATAAAGGTGACATTAGTGCTCCTTCCAAGGTCACTCATACAGAGAAGAATTTGACTAAGGAAACTTTCAAGAAAACTCTCTTTTATGAGCAACCTTCATACAACCTCCTTTGTAAAGGAGCACTTACATGCACCACTTCAAATCTAGAACTCAAGTTTCTATCTCCTTTGGAAGAACTTTTGAAAGAATATGTTGATGTTTTTCCCTAAGAAGGCCCTAAGGAAATTCCATCAATTAGGGTAATAAAACATCAAATTGATTTTGTTCTTGGGGCAAGCTTACCAAATAGGGTCGCATGTAGAACTAATCCCTAAGAAATCAAGGATATTGAAACTCAAGTTCAAGACTTGTTAGACAAAGGTTGGGTGCAAAAGAGTTTGAGTTCGTGTGTCGTGCCTATTTTGTTGGTGCCCAAGAAAGATGGAAAATGGAGAATGTGTTGTGATGTAGGGCTATCAACAACATAACAATTAAGTATTGGCACCCAATCCCAAGACTTGATGACATGCTAGATGAGTTGCATAGGTCCACCATGTTCTTCAAAATTGATCTTTAAAAGTGGATATCACCAAATATGTATAAGATTAGGTGATGAGTGGAAAATCGCATTTAAGACTAAGTTTATATTATACGAGTGGTTAATGATGCCTTTTTGGCTTAACTAATGCATCTAACACCTTCATGAGATTAATGAATCATGTCCTTAGGGACTGTATAGGAAAATTTGTGGTTCAATACTTTGATGAAATCCTAATGTATAACAAGAGTCTACATGAACATCTAAGACATTTGAAGGTTGTTCTTTCCACTTTAAGAGACAACCATAATTTTGTAAACAAAGAAAAATTCACATTTTGTGAAGATAATGTGGTCTTTCTAGGATTCATATTCTGTAAGTATGGTGTGCATGTTGATCATTAAAATCAAGGCTATCGAAGAGTGGCCAACTCCAAAAAATGTAGGAAAAGTTAGGAGTTTTCATGGGTTAACATCCTTCTATAGGAGATTTGTCCCTAACTTCTCAAGTATAACTTCACCTCTCAATAAGTTAGTGAAAAAGGATGTTAAATTTGAGTGGGGAGAGAGACAAGAATTGGCTTTCAAGCAACTCAAAGAGAATCTCATTAATGTACTTATTCTAGCTTTCCCAAACTTTTCCAAAACTTTTGAGATAAAATGTTATGCAAGTGGTGTAGAAATATGTGGAGTTTTGTTGCAAGAAGGGCACCCCATTGCCTATTTTAGTGAAAAACTCAATGGTGTCACTCTTAACTACAACACCTATTACAAGGAATTATATGCCCTTGTGGGGTCTCTTCAAACTTGGGAGCAGTATCTAGTCTTCAAAGTGTTTGTTATTCACAGTGACCATGAGTCACTTAAGTATTTAAGGGGACAACACAAGCTAAACAATAGGCATGGAATGTGGATTAAATATTTGGAACAATTCTCTTTTGTGATCAAATACAAGAAGGCAAAAACCAATGTGGTGGCGAACGCTCTTTCTAGAAGGTATAGTATTTTCTCAAAACAGGAGCCAAAATCCTTGGTTTAAATAACAAGGCAGAGTTGTATGAACACGATGATTTCTTCTCCATCATCTTTGCAAGTTGCGAAAATAAGGCAAAAAATGGGTTACTATGTGTCCAAGGAATACTTATTTAAAGAAGGTAAGTTATGTGTGCCTTAAGGTTACTACAAAAAACTCGTAATCAAGGAGTCACATGAGGGGGACTCATAGACCACTTTGGAGTGGATAAAACTTTAAGCATTGTTCAAGAAATATTCCATTGGCCCTATATGATAAAGAAAGTACAAAGGCATTGTGACAAGAGACTAGGATTATGCCTCATAGTTTCTATACCTCTCTTCCTATTGATTCATCTCCTTCGAAAGACATTAGCATGGATTTTATCTTAAGTCTACCCAAGACCCAAAGGTGATTTGATTCTATCTTTGTGGTTGTGGATATGTTTAGCAAAAAGGCTCATTTTATACCATGCCACAAGGTATATGGTGCAAGAAATATAGCTAATCCCTTATTTAGAGATGTGGTTAAACTCCATGTGTTACCTATAACTATTGTGTTCAATTGAGATAACAAGTTCCTTAGACATTTTTGGAAAACTCCTTGGTTAAGGCTAGGAACCAAGCTTCATTTCTCCACCTTTAGTCAATAAATAGATGGCCAAACCGAGGTTGTGAATAGATCTATAAGGACCATGCTAAGGGAAACCATAACTCTTAGGATTAGTAACTTCCCCATAATGAATTTGAATACAATAGGTTAGTTCACAAGACCACCAAAGTCTCTCTTTTCGAGTTTGTGTATAGGTTCAATCCTTTCACTCCTTTAGACCTCATACCTCTCCAAATTCGAGTGATTTTATTCATAAGGAAGAGGTATCAAGGTTTTAATTTGTAAAGAAAATCCATGAGAGGGTGAAGTCTCAAATATAACACCAAATCATGAGATACATTAAGCACAATAGCAAGTGCAAAATGGAAGTGATTTTCTAAGAAAGAGATTGGGTTTGGCTCCACTTAAGCGAAGATAGATTTCCAAAAAAAAGGAAATACAAACTTAATTCTCATGGTGATGGTCCTTTTATAGTGATTAAGAGGATTAACAAGAATGCATATAGGCTAGAGTTGCCATGTGAATATGATATGAATCCGTACATTCAATGTGTGTGATCTAACCCCTTTTGTATGAGGAATGAATGAAGTTGAAGATGAAGACCCTCTAGATTTTGGGTCAAATCCTTCTCAAGTGGGAGTAGATTATGGAAAACCCCTAGCCAAGGGACCAACCACAAGGAGCATGGCCAAGCACATCCAAGAAGAGCTAGAGACATCTATGAAAGTTGACGCCAAGCTCTTATTTTCATGGGTCATCATGGAGCACTTCTAGTAGAGTAGGAATGTATTTTAGCCTTGTATCATGCGCCAAGTAGTGTAAGGTTTTGGTCAACTTAGGTGAACAAAGGTCAACACCCATAGTTGACCCAAGATAGACACATATGTTGAGTTGACCACATGGGTCAATGTTTTTTCTTTGCGTCCCACCTAGGGAAAGAGTGACCATGTGTCATGCTCTTGATGGAGAGGATTTCCTTTAGGTAGTGGCCATGTTCCATTTTAAGAATGAAGAGGATTCTCCCATGTTAATAACTACATATCCTTCTCTTAATGGATAGGATTTTTATCTTGGTCTCCAAATGATGTTTCAACACAAGTCTTGAAATGATATTTCAACACTTAAGACCAAAAGTCTCAACCAAGCCATGACAAGGTTAACCCCACTAGTTCCTCAAGTATGATCCTTTTCCATATCATACTGTTTACCTTGTGGAATCTCCTTCGACTCACACGACCTAGATATCATACTTTATGTGAGTGAGATACTAGTTATTGTTAGTTTTGAAATGGTGATTTAAGTTAAGAAGGGGGGGTTGAATTGACTTTATAAAACTTTCAATTGAATCAAATAGACTGGAAAGTTAGGATGTAAAAGCAGCAGATCAATACAATTTCAATAGATTAAAAATAACACAACAAACTAATTTATTCTTGAGCTATGAAATAGTCGATTAAAAAGACAAATTAGTCGGCTAAAATACTGGAGATTTATGCAGAATACAGAATTCACAGATTTAAGTCAAACAACAATCTTTTACATACAAGACTTGGTCCAATCAATATTTTTAACAAGTATACAACCTCAAATTACACAAGAACACATTAAATCACACCAAAGAATGAATTGCTTGTTTTTCTTGAGTTTTTTTAAAGAGATTCAAAGTGAGTGAGATAAGGGAGAGATAATTGCACAATTATTTTTATACTGGTTCACTAAATCACAAAGCTACGTCCAACTTACCAGGATAACCTGAGCTTGGTTTTCATTATATTCAAAAGTTTTACAAATCACACACTAATATTACAATTCTGAACAAAGAAACTCACAAGATTTTTGACTCACACAAAAATCTAGACACACACCCTGCAATAATCACACTTACAGACCTGAAATCACATCAGGCAAAACAACCAGAGGCACAAGAACATCCAAACTTGATGGTGGCTATTCTTAGTCAATCATACATGTGTTCTTCAAGCTACTCACAAGCAAAAATGCCTCCAAGATCAACCAAGATCTTTAAACCACGAGTTGTAGTTGTGTATTACAGAGAGAGAGAGAGTTTTCCAAAGAAGAATGACAAAGTTTCATGCTCAAAAACTCAAAAACGTTACGCTGCTCTCGTAAACACGACATATATAGTCTGGTTTAAGTGAAATCAGTGGATTGAATTTTCTGTACAATCTTTTGATTTCACTTGACTTAAGTAAAATCAGTTGATTGAAAAATAATTCAACTGATTGAATGTATTCATACTAGAAACTATATACTGCAAGCCTTTTAACCTATTAAAACTCATTTTAACAGTTTAAAAGAGACACACTAAGGCACACAAGACATCTAACCTATGTCATATAGCCTACCAATATTATATAACAACAAAACATTACATTTAACATGTTATTTTCAGATTTAACACACTAAAACTTAATCTTCAAGTGGATCTTCATCAATCTTCATCAAACACCTATAATCTTCATGCATATGACTTTATCAATTCTTTGCTTCAAGCTTGCTTGTGCCAACATTCTCCCCCTTAATTGATGAAGCCAACATCATCGAGTTGAATTGATGAGCTAAGATCCATAGAGAAACCTGAAAAAGCTTTTGCATACTAGATACCAAAATACTAAACATACATCCAAGCAAAAGCACACAAGCATACATACATATCACATATGCAGATGCTCCCCTATCACTAATAATGTGATTTAAATTCAGATTTTAGATTAAGTTTGTAGTATTACATTGTTCCAGCAGATTTATTTTCGGTTTTCCAATTTTAACATAATTTTACTCATTTTTCTCCTCCTTTGGATTCATCAAATGAAAGCAAATGCATAGATCAATTTGGAAAGATGAAAATTTTCATTAAAACATTAACATAGGGATCAGGGATCCTGATACGATATAAACACACCAAAATAAAAACAGAAATGAAAAATACATCATGAAGTTGGGATTGATATAATTAGTCGATTGAAATTTGGAAATAACTGATTAAAAAACTGGAGCAGACAAATAAACAACATAAAATGCAGCACGAAAATGCAATGCATGACCTATAAGCCATCCCCTTCACTCATTCCTAGGGTTGTCTCTATTTTAGACATTGGAGAGGAGGTCATGAACATTATGGAGTTGCTCATCCAAGTCTAGGAACCTTGTTGTGCAATAAGCATGGTATGCATTTTGTGCCATGCTGAGATCTTAAAGTTGGTTGAGAACCATTCTCTCAAACTGGAGTATGCAGGTCCAATGTTCACAGGAGGGTTATAAAGCTCAATTGCCATGGGCTGGAGTTCATCTTCCTCTTGGTTTCCTCCACTTGTTCCCGATTCATGGTCATTGGCTCCAACTTCAATATTTTCACCATGATCTCCTTCAACCAGCCAAGTGTTTCCTATCTTGGTGAATTCCATCTTGTGAATATTCAGTGTGAACACATGATTTAGAAGACCAGTAGACTCTTCAAGCTCTCCTTCCACATCCACTCCAAAGTGCTCAATGAACTTGGAGTTGAGCAGCACATATGGAAGCTTGAAATTCGTGAGCCTCTTTGCCTTCATCATGTGGTCACGAATGGTGTATGTCTAGTCCACCATCACACCATTTTGAATGCAGTACATCACCATAAGATCATCTTCATTCAAGGTTGCATGATTGCTTCCCCTTGGCATTATGATCTTGGTCACCACCATGGCTAATACCTTTTCCTCCACACGCAGCCTTCCCACATGAAATTTTCTAGTTTGCTCACCTTGATTACACACACATTGGTTGAATTATTGCACCTTGTTGAATTCATCCATTGCATTACTTTCACCTTTGCGGACTTGCACACCTCTTTGCCTTAGGCCAGCCACATCCTTCCATGTTTGCCTAATGATTTCCATCTCTACACCTTTGACACTTGTTTTAAGAATGCCATTGCTGAACTTAGGTTGGCATACAACACCTTCACCAAATCTGGATACACCTTGCCCGAAAGTTCAAGGAATGTTTTCAACTTTTAAGCTTTGAGATGTTGCTCAAGGGTGCCAAAGTTCTCTACCCTCAGCCACTTAGGAAGGATTATTTGCTTCCTATTGATTTCAATTAAGAAGGTTTGAATTCTGTCTTCATGGCCTTCAAACCATACTTCAATCCTTCCATGATTCAAAGCATTGGGAGAGGATGGAGTAGGTGGGGTGGAATTTTCATCATCTGAGGGGGTTGTTCGTTGTCTTAGGCATGGTGAATTGTAAGTTTGGCTCTTACTAGTAGATGATAATGCCAATGCATGATGCTTATGCAAGTATTTATAGAATCAACATGTTTATTTTCAAAATCAGTCAATAAATTTGTCTAGATTTTCTGGTTTCAATGTAGTACATGAAATCACAACCAATTAAATGTGGGGGAATCTGTATTAGAGTATGCAGTGATGTGTTTTCCATGCGTTTTATGAACAATCCACTCACAAATAGTTCACATCTAATGCATTTACATTGGAAATCATGTAATCAAAGCACTTTATAGTCAATGCAATATGAAAAGTTGATTTTAGCTGATGTAATAGTTGTTACATGCTGCAATTACAATCCAAAAATAGTCATATGATGGATACTTTGATTGGGTCAATCAATTAAAATCAATTCAAGCAAATCACATTAGTATAAGTGATTTTAACACATAAAAATACAGAGCCAGTCCACTAAAACTGTACCAGACAACTGATTTTTGTTGTAGTGGCATTTTTAAGTGAAATCTCTGTGTTAAATTTGCAGTTTTAGCTGACTGAAAATTTCAGATCACAAAAAATTCACACCAGACCAATTTAAATGAAATATATGTGTTGTTTTGTGAGAATTAATAGATTGAAACAGTTCCAAAACACAAATTATGCAGATTTTAACAATTTAAGTGAAATTTATGTGTTAAATTTGCAGTTTTAGCTGACTGAAATTCTGGCAATTTACAAATTATGCGGATTTTACCACTTTAAATGTAGCACACACATGATCTAATAAGATTAACAAGCCAAACAAATATCAACATACATTCTTCATGTCAAGAATACCTAATTCAGTTCTAAGCTTATTAATTCTATCACATGCAAGTGATTTAGTGAATAAATCCGCCAATTGATTTTCAGTTTTCACAAACATGATTTCAATATCACCTTTTTAAATATGATCTCTTATGAAATGATGCCTGATTTCAATGTGTTTAGTTTTAAAATGTTGAATTAGATTCTTGGTTAGATTGATTGCACTTGTATTGTCACAATAAAGAGGTACCTTCTCTAGCTTTACACCATAATCAATAAGTTGATACTTCAACCATATGTTTTGAGGACATGCATGTCCAACTGCTATGTACTCAACCTTAGTTGTAGATAGTGCTACACATGCTTGCCTTTTGCTATTCCATGAGATTAGGCTTGATCCAAGTAGATGGCATGTACCACTTGTGCTTTTCCTATCCAATTTGCACTCTGCATAGTCATAATCTGAAAAACCACTAAGAACAATGTTAAATTCATTAGGATACCATAATGCAACATTAGTTGTCCCTTTAAAATACTTGAGAATCCTTTTAGTAGTTTTGAAGTGCGCTTTGGATTGGATTGAAACCTTGCGCATAAGCAAACACTGAATTGTATATCCGGCCTACTAGCAGTTAGATATAACAAGAAACTAATTAACCATTTATATTTGGTTGAATCAACTTGTCGTCCAACTTCATCTGTATCCATAAGGCAGTTTGTAGCAATTGAAGTGGTAGCCTCTTTGCAATCCTAGATTTTGAACTTTTTCAGTAGGTGAAAACAATATTTTGACTGGCTTAAAAATGTCCCATGCTTGAATTGCTTCGCTTGTAGCCCTAGGAAGTAGGTTAACTCACCCATCATAGACATCTCAAATTCTCCTTGCATTGCTGCAACAAACTCTTCACATATGGAGTTATTATTTGATCCAAAGATTATATCATCTACATATACTTGAACAAGTATTACATCACTTGTATGCTTTCTAATGAAAAGTGTTTTATCAACCGCATCTCTAGCATATCCTTTAGATAAAAGAAAGTTGCTTAACCTTTCATACCACTGTCGTGGTGCTTGTTTCAAATTCAATTTGAAAACATGATTAGGATAGAGGTGATCTTCAAAGCCAGGGGTTTTTTATACATACACTTCTTCATTTAAGAAACCATTCAAGAATGCACTTTTAACATCCATTTAAGAAAGTTTGAAATTACACATGCATGCATATTCTAACAATAACCTCACAACTTCTAACCTAGCTACAGGTGCATATGTTTCATCAAAATCAGTGCCTTCCTCTTGATTATAACCTTTAGCAACTAGCCTAGCCTTATTCCTAACAATGTTACCATTTTTATCCATTTTATTCCTAAACACCCATTTTATACCAATCACATTCATTGCATCAGTTTTAGGAACAAGAGACCACACATCATTCCTAGGGAATTGATTAAGTTCATCTTGCATAGCAACAACCCAATTACTATCACATAGTGCACCATTCACATTCTTAGGTTCAATTTGAGAAACAAATGCAACATGTTCAAAGAATACAAGCTTGCGTCTAGTGGATACTCCCTATTTTAAGTCACCAATTATGTTGTCCTTTGATAATCTCCTGGGTTCAATCCACTCCTTGGGTAAGTTGTTGTCTGTAGCTTTTTCAGTCGATTGAATTTCTTTTTTAGTTGGCTGATTTCCTATAGCAGATTCCAGTTTTGCAGCAGTTTGCTTTTCCTGCAATATATCTTCTTCATTTGCAATCTTAGGCCTTTGATCTTGCTGCACTAGGTTAGTTTCATAAAAAACAACATGCACAAATTCTTCAACAATCATAAGTCTCTTGTTATAAACCCTATAAGCGTGGCTATTTATAGCATAACCTAGAAAGATGCCTTCATTCGCTTTTGAGTCAAATTTTCCAAGTTGTTCTTTTCCATTATTTAAGAAAAAACACTTGTAACCAAATACTTTTAGGTGATTTAGAGCAGGCCTTTTACCTTTGAACAACTTATAAGGTGTTTTCTTTAAAATTGGCCCTATTAACACACGATTAAAACATATGAAGTTGTGTTGACTGTATTAGCCCAAAAGTACTTAGGCAATGTGGTTTCATTAAGCATGGTTCTAGCTAGTTCCTCTAATGATCTGTTCTTTCTCTCAACCACTCCATTTTGTTGTGGAGTTCTAGGAGCTGAAAAGTTATGCTTTATCCCATGTTTTTCACAAAAATGCTCAAACTTTTCCTTTTGAAACTCTCCACCATGGTCCCTATATTTATTATTTTTGTTCAATTAGGTCTCAATTTTTGTTAACAAACCAATTTGGTCACTCTCCAAATTAAGACCAAATTTAATTTTTATATTAAAATTCACATTTTTTTATTAAATATTTTTATATAATATATTAAAATTCACATCATTATAACTTTGATATAAAAATTAAATTTGGTCACATCTTCGATAGGATCAAATTGGTTAATATTAACAAAAATTGGGACCTAATTGAACAAAAATAACAAATATAGGGACCAAATTGAATACAGAACATTGACTTTGACACGTGACACACTATTGGATTGACACGTGGACATTTAAAAAAAATTAAAAATTCAAAAAAACCACGAAGTGACACGTGGCACGCTCCTGGGTTGACACGTGTACATTTAAAAAAAATTAAAAACATTTTAAAAAAATTAAAAAAATTAAAAAAAAATTAAAAAAACTAAAAAAAAAAATAAAAAAAAATTCAAAAAAACCACGAAGTGACACATGACAGTCACTGTTCATGGCCGTTAATGATTTAAACGGTGTTAGCAAAAAAGAACCCAATTGAACAAAATTGACGAAAATTGGGATCTATTTAAACACAAAACCAAAATTAAGACTTATTTGAAAAAACTTGACGAAAATTAGGACCAAAAAGGTATTTTGACCTAAAATATAAAGTCATTAAAAATTTCCAAATTTCAAAATCATAATGAAAACATAGTAAAATTCCTAGCTCTATTCCCAACTAGCCCTCACTCCGTCGCCTGAGCATTCTCAGCATCACCTCTATCACCATCTGTTCCCGTGTAACGAATCACACGATCATCGCCAAACACAAAAAGAAAGGGTGAGCTGATAAAAATAAAAGTAACATATATAGTCATAGATAATAAATAATACACCCATCTTAATTAACCTAATTAGTTCTTGGCCAAGACCTTAAACCCCAAGGCTTTTCAGCCTTCAAATCACACAAATGGTTAGCCCTAGACTCAGGATTTATGATACTCACACGAACCTGCCCACTTGTGGTCCTGCCTCTACGAACCTCTCCGCTCATAGTCCTACTCTACGAACCTCCCTGCTCGTAGTCCTGCTCTACGGACCTACCCGCCTGTAGTCTAACACATGTGATCCACCATCCACGTACCTCTCCGCACACAGCATCTTTCAAGTATGAGCACAGAATATACGAACCTACCTCGCTCATATCCCCACACGAGAGTAATTGGATATGAACTTACCCGCTCATATAATCACATGTTCACCACCATCCATGAACCTACCCGCTCATGGCACATCATCCCCTAATCCTAGTATAACATCACTGCTTAAAAGCAACACACACCAAAAGCCACAGTCTACAGCGTCATCGTCTGGCGCAACCTAAGCGCCGCTAGGTAAAACCAGTGCAGACCGCCTGGCGGAGCCTCCTCACCGCCAGGCGCCAAGCCTTCCCCAGACCCACGATTTTATAGATACAGCCTAGTTGAGCACACCTTACCGCCAAGTGGCACGCGACGCAGGGACCTTTCCCGCTGTTCCTATCGCCTGGCGGCATCAACAGCCCGCTAGGCGCCACACCAGAAGTACCTCACTACTGGTTTTTGGCACTCTCTTGGGTCTGTCCCATAACCAAAATGCTACCAAAAGCATCACTCACCTACATTTTTCAAGACATTGTGCTAAATTACCCAATAATACCTCAATCATTTCAATTACCTATAACCCATACTCCTAGGTCCATGTATTCCATACATTTAATTCACCAAGTCTTCTATCCAAGCATAATGGCTCAATCAAGCTCAAGAAAATTGCCTAATTCATTCTCTTTGACTTACTCAAATCTAAAAATAGAATTCAGTCACCACCCTAGACTATCTAAGGCCCATATCAGGATAGTTTCTTATCTCCATTGTCCCTAAATTTCAGTCAGCCCCAATTCTCATGCTTACTAACTTAATACATTATTTCACCCTTCAATCTTCATTGATTGACTTACCAAAACACAAAATCTTATAACTTACAATTTAACTACAGTTATACATTTCTTACAACACATTCTTATATCAGATTATTTATCATCACTAGAGTTTTCATTACCTAATTGTCATCAATATGTTGCAATATACCCCCACATCACTGCACTACTTTTACCATCTTTAGTTCCCGATTCCTTCATTATTTTCACCTAATCGAACAATATTTCCTTCCACTTTAGACTCACTATTCATCTCTCTCGCGACCACCACGCCAGGTTTCCCAAACAACACTGGTTACTCACCATCGCCTGGCGGCCAATAAGATGCCGCCAGGCGGTACATCAGTAGTAGGGTAAAAACCCCAGATTCCTGTACCCGTGACTAACATCGAATTTTCCAGAATTTGATCCAGCTTCCAATTACAGTAGAATCCAACAATTCACACATGGTTTATTAGACTCAAACCCAATGGTAATATGCTTTATGCATCCTATCATTCTAATCACCTATCAATTGCCCCCAAATTCAGGATTCAGATTAACCTCTCGTCTTAATACGAACCCTCCCTGTCCATATTTCAATTATACTCGCAAACACCCCAACCTTCGAGATATCATGATAATATGCAATCACACAAACATAGGAAGCCAATTGGAAACTCAAAAATTCATAAAATTCACACAAAAATAGCGGACCAGTGATGACCAGCGCGCATCGCCTGGCAGTGTTGTCTCGCCGCCCGACTGCTCATGCCATAGAACTCAAAACTAGGTTGAAACTGATGAGTCGCCTGGCGGTCTATGCATACCCGCCAGGCGGTTTCTGGGTGAAAACCCAGAAATATGCAAAAAATGGCCTAGATAGAGGAAATTTTCATAGAATCATGGATCATACAATGTAGTGTAAATTGTATACAATAGAAACACCCAAAAACAACTCCCCTTACCTGGATTCCTTGCTTCAAATTCGAAATTGATGTGTCTCTAACCCAAAAGCACCCTTGTCTTTTGCTTGCACCACCAACAATGGTTTCCATTCTAATTCTGTTCTCCCACTAGTCCGAATTCTCTAACCAACTTCTGACTAGTAGTTCACACGAAGGTTCTAGGCCTCACTCTTACCAATTTCTCTCTCTCTCTCTCTCTCTCTCAATGCTAATGCTATCTTAATTACCTCTTTAATCCATTAAAACGAAAATTAATGAAAATGGTGATTAAGGCTATTCAATGGGTACTAACCAAGTGTTTTCCAGCCCTTAGGTTGCCTCTCAATTGGCCGCTAGGGTTCCTAAACCCTTTCATATTCATACCAAGGAAAATTTGGCAAAAAGAGAGTAAATTTGTTTTTAGCAAGGTTTGAACCCCCAATCCATCAATTACCAAGTCAAGTGCACAACCAATTCAACCAATTCATATTTGTGATAATTCCTACAAGTTTAGCATTTCATTATCACGTCTCACATTCCAATAAATCAACAAAACATGCACAGATTAAAATAACACATAATTGTCATACATAGGACTTGAACCCAAGTCCTCTTACACAATAAAGTACTCTCAACCATTTGAGCTAGTACTTTTCCACGTCATAGCACTCCGCATTAATTGCCTTAAAGGCTCCTATTACCCACATTTATTAAATAATTATTTAATTAACTATTTAATTTTCTCGGGTCTTACAAAAATCATCAACAATAACCAATGCATAGTAGTTACCACCAAGACTCATAGTTATAGAAGGATCAAATAGATCCATATGAAGCAATTCTAAGAGTCTTTCAGTTGAAATACAATTTTTTGGTTTTAAAGGAAACCTTGGTTTGCTTTCCATTTTGGCATGCTTTACATATCCTATCCTTCTCACACTTATGTTTTGGTAACCCTTCAACCAACTGTTTTCAATTTAGTTGATTCAAATGATGCATATGTATATGACAAAGTCTCCTATGCCATAACTAGGTATCATCCTCTTTTGTAAGCAAACAATGAATGCTAAATGATGCATGATGCAGATTAAGTAAGTATGTATTGTTGACTTTATTTCCTACCAATACAATGCTACCACATATATCATATATAAGGCAATGATTTGGTTCAAACACAACTTCAAAACCTTTGTCACACAATTGGCTTATACTTATCAAATTGTGCTTTAGGCCTTCAACTAGAAGCACCTTGTGGATGTTGAATGAGGCTCCATTGCTTATGACACCACTTCCAAGTACCTTCCTTTGTTATTGTCACCATAAGTCACAAAGCCTTCTTCTTTTAGTTCCAACTTTGCAAACTTGGACTTATCATCGGTCATATGCCTCGAGCATCCACTATCTAGGTACCACAGATCTTTCTTTTCATGTTTTATGACCTGCAAAACAACATAACATTACAAGTTTTCAAAATATATTTTACTTGATTTTTCAAAGTAGTACAGTTTTCACAAGGTCTTATAGCCAGCTATTTTTCAGAACAATCGACTGAATTATTGTAAATCATTTTCAAATGTTCGAAATTAGTTTTTAAGTTGACTATTTCTGATTCTAGTTGGCTAACTTTGTTTTCTCGCCAGCTATTTAATCTTTTTTGCCGATTGGTCATGACAACAATTTTGTTTGCCTCACTATGCAACTCTTCAAAGTCATGCAACAATTGATAATAGTCATTTTTATCTTTAGATGACAAGGGAACTTACTTGGCTTGATGAAGATGATTCATATTTGGCCATGAGGCATAGATTTGCTTCCTCACTTCCTTCTTGAGATGAAGTGCTTGTTAAATCACCATTTTCCTCCTAAGCTATGGAGGCACGTTTTTCGTTGGACTTTTTCTCCTTTTTCCTATCACCAATCTTCTCCTTCTCTTTGTTAACATTAGGACATTCAATCTTGATATGTCCTTGCTTTCCACAATTATAACATGAGAATTTAGAAGAATTACTTGAATCATTTTGTTTAGAAATGTACCTCCTTTGATTACCTTTGTTGCCTTTCCTTTTTAGATACTTCCTAAACCTCTTGACTAGTAGTGATGTGATCCTAATAAGCCTAAGCCCAAATGCATCAACAAGTCCAAGCCCACCTCGAGGCCCAGTCACTAGAAGCATGATGAAAAAGATCCACATGGGCATCTCACAAGATGATCCAATCAATCATGAGCTTTTCACTTTATTCACATGGGCCAAAGAAATCTACAAAATATGAGTTTATGCATGGAAGGCTGTAGATTATATTTAAATTGGGTCATTGCTTAGGTTTTGCTTTCAACAAAAAGCTAGAACACTTTTGGATCAATTGGGCCGAGCCCAATTTGCTATCTTGGGCGAGAATCATTAGCTTATCTACATTTGGATGCAAGCAAAGCATGAGCAAAGCAAGGAGCATGTGATGGTATCATGGAGTGTGTGACTTTGGCAATGAGAGTGTGACATGCCACTTGGCATCATCAAGACTCATCTCCTACATCATATGGTCTCCAATCAAGCTTCTCCTCCAAGCTACATTTGCATTTCATCTTTATTGCATTTTCTTCTCATTTGGCCAGCCATGTGCCTATAAATAGAGCCATTCAACTATTGTAATGGTTACTCTTGAATTGCTAATAGATGCTAGTGTTGAGATCACTCCATACTTCTATTGATTTGAGAGCATACATGGCTATCCTTTTGCTTCATCTCCTCTAGCCACCTTCCACACCATAGCACCATTTATACTCTTCATCTTCACAAAAAAACTCCATTGCCGATAGCTCTTCTTGTTCTTATCTTAATTTCTGCTGCACTTCATCTACTTCTTGGTGTCTTCCATGGATTTCCTTCCACTTCTCCAACAAGGACGTCCATCAGTTTGTATCTAGAGCCATCCAAGCCTTTGGTGCATCCATCCTCTTGGTTTGGGTAAGGTTCTTGGTCCATACTTGTGTTTTGTTGTCAATTTTCGTGCTGTTCGTCTTCTCCACTGTTATTCTTCCAGGTTTTGCTATTTTTTTTCATGATTTTGTTGCTCTCCACTGTTTGACATTGAGGCTACATGAATCTCCATTGATTCATCTTGTATTACTCCTTGCTTCATTGGTGTAAATCTGTTTTAGGTTCCATTTTCATTTTCCAACACTTGTTCTTTTATTCCTTGCTATTTTTCTTCATTTTAATCGGTGCATCTTTTAATTTTTAGTTCCTTATGTTGTGTTTTGTCTTAAGTCATGTTTAAGCACTTTAATTCATCTTAATTTTCGTTCATATGGCTGAATTCTGCACTTGTTTGATGAGAACCAAGTCCTACATCACACAAAATGAGCTATGAACTTCAAGTGATACTTGTGGATGTGTAAGGCAATGGTCTCACTATTTTTCGCCCATTTCACCGATTGGATTGTGCTTTTGAGTGTTTAAGATGTTCTTCTATGATTCATACTTGATTTTAGATCATAATCAAGTTCATTCATCTTGAATTTTCATAGAACATCTTACAATTTCTGTGAGCAATTCTGCTATAGTATGTTTTTCCAGTTTTCACTACACGCACACCTACTGTTTGAGATTTTTCATGACTCACTACCTGGTCCAAATTTTAATTTGATTTTTTCCTCATTTAGCTAACATCCAGACGAAAAATACAAAAAAAGAATCATTCAAAGTTGGGGCAAATTTTCTGGCATAGTGGTCTTGAGAATTCTCTGTTTTATATTTGTTTTGTGCGTTTTGTGGTGCTTTTAAGTGCTCTTTGTTATTCTAATTGATTCCTTGATTGTGTACTCTATATTGCCTTAAGTTTGTCTTCAATAGAAGTGAAATTTATTCCCTCAATTTGTGTACTCTAGATTGTGTACTCTTTGTTATTCTAATTGATTCCTAATTGTTTCTGAGCACTTTTTCTTCTCTGTTTTCAGTTTTTTTCATCTATTATAGTGCATTTCTAGGTTCCTTTTTGTGGTGTTTGCCTTTCTTTCCAGCCTTCAATTTGTTGTTTGTCAATTCTTCTTTACTCATTCAGTCATGTTTCATTAAATTCTCTTTGGTTTAGCATTTCTAATTAGCTTTTCATGCTTTATCCTTTGATTGGTTCATACACTTGTCTCTCAATTTTTGGTTGTTTGATGATGCTATGGAGTTTAGAATGGTTTCTATGATATGGTAGCATCTTAGGTGGTGGATATTGAAGTAGAAATTTAGCTTGTGTGTTTTCTATAAGATTTCCTTATCCTCATCTTTGAGAGTTTGAGAGTTTTGAGCCTATTCATTTGAGAGAGTTGTGCTAACTGTAAGACCCGTAAAATTTAATTGATTAAATAAATAATTAATTGATAAATGCGGGAAGTGAGAGCCTTTATGGCATTAAATGTTGATGAAGGTGATGTAGAAAAGTACTAGCTTAAATGGTTGAGAGTACTTTGATTGTGTTAGAGGACTTGGGTTCAAGTCCTATGTATGCCATTTATGTGTTATTTAATTATTATTATTTTAATAATATGTTTAAGCATGTTGAATGATGACATAATGCTTGAATTATATTCGTTAGTAAAAAACATGAATTGGCTAGATGGTTAGCATTGATTTGGCATTGTCAAAGTTATGGGTTCAAGCCTTGGAGAACTCAAATTAAACTTTATCTTTGCTATTTTGGGTTTTGGCTTGAATTTTAAGGGTTAAGGGAAACCCTAGATGCATGGGCAGCCAAGGGTGGTTGAGAAACGGATCATAAAGGATCAATGAATGATAATAAACATTACCATTAAACCTTAAATTCATTTTTTGGTAATTATCTAGCTTTGAGGCACCTTTAAAAGACCAATGTGAGGTAAGAAGAAGAGTTTTGGCAAGTTGTGAGTGCACTCAGAAAACAGAGACGAAAATTAGAGTGTAAAGAGTGTGGTGAGTGAACTATTGAGGCTGAGTTGAGGAGAATCAAGGGATACTATTGGAACCAAGGAAGAATCAAGAGTCGTTCAAGCTTTTAAGTGAAAGGATACAGGTAAAGGGAGTTTTACGCGTTTAATTTACTTTAAATCTGAATTGCATGACGCATATATTGTGAAAATGCTTAAATTTGTCGTGTTCCAGAAACCGCCTGGCGGGCTATACATAGCCGCCAGGCGGCACATCCATTTTCATGTGTTTTCTGGCCCGTAAGGAACCGCCTGGTAGTGAAGCCCTGTACCGCCAGGCGACGCAAGCTTGTAGCCCATTTCTAGGTTTTTATGATGAACTGCCTGGCGGGGATGAATTTCTGCCAAGTGACGCAAGTCTGGTTAATGCAATTTTGATGTTTTTCTGTGTTCTGGGCTATCTTGGATCAGTGGAGAGGGTTTTAATATTATTAATCGAGCAGATGGTAGGAAATAATTATGAAATTGTGAGGTAATTAGAGAGGGTTGATGATTTCGAGTATGTTCTGGAATTAGGGTTAGAATAATTGAGGAATCCTGGATTTTTGGTATCAATTACAGTAGATTGGATTGGCCGTGAATGTTTTTGTTATAATTCATTTTTAGAGAACATTATTGTAGTAAGCTTGAGTGAATTGGTCAAAGGGATGTTGAAGAAGGTGTGAAGGTTTGTAGGTGTGGGAAGAAACTCTGGTTTTCCAGAATTTGGTTCACCGCCTGGCGGCAGGCTATGAGCCGCTAGGCGCCGTCACAGACATTAGAGAATTGGGTGGTTGTAGGATGCTGGGAGGAGTCAGACTTTGTTCTAGGCTCGAGCATAATAAAACATGGGGTTTCAATTGATATTGTGAATGAATATTAGTAATACCCAAGGCATAGATGTAAGTAGTTGGTTGAGACTTAGATTTGGTGGTTGTAGTGACAAAGGAAAGTGGATGGAGGTATAGAGCAGGTTCAGGAATAAGAACTGAGGAGAATTATTGTATGATCTAAGGTGGTATGAGTTACTATAAGACTTGAATTACATAGAATGTGTTCGAGTACAAATTTTGGGGGTTAAGTCAAGCTATGGGAAGGAGGCTCACAAATAGGACTAAATCTTTCAATTGGTTCATATTTATGAGGGAAGCGTTGGTAGGCCTTAGGCAACTGTGAATGGGAAATTTAGAGACAAAACTGGTACTTGGTAAATGAGTTGATTATGGCATGGGAAGAATAAGCAAGGTTAACTCTAGAGAAGCCTACTTCTAGCATATTGGGATGTCATACTTAAATGGAAGTAAGAGTTTGGATAGGGAGTTAGTCACTTGAGGAGTGATGTACATAAGTTGTAATAACTTAGCGAGAGCTTGGAAATCGGGAATGAGGGATAAAACCAGGTCTGAATAACTTTAAACCAGTATAGTGCAGGTACTGGTATGGCGCCTGGCGACAGATTTCAACCCGTCAGGCGATAGCTTCTATCTTAGGCACTCTGTATGACACGAGGCGCCTGGCGGTGAAGGATGTCTCACCAGGCGATAGTTGCAGGATCAATGGTCTTCTAGGATGCGTGCGCTTGGCGGTGTGGGTTGTCCCGCCAGGCGGTGGTTGCAGTAATTGATGGTTCAGAGGCGCAGCGTGGTATTCCCAAAGACAGTAGGGTTGGAGTTGATCTCAGCTCAGAGGGCGATGAATGAGGCAGAAGCGGGAGCTACTTGTTTCATGATAGTGGCTCAGACAGAGAAGAAGAGCATTGTAGAGAAAATTAGTATGATTCTAGTGGTGGATGAGTATGCAGATGTCTTTCCGGATGAAATTCTAAAATTGCCGCCTAGTAGAGATGTGGATTTCACCATTGATCTCATCCCTGGAGCTGGGCCAGTGTCGATGGCACCTTACAGGATGACGCCAGTGACAAAACATATATTTTTTCAACTTGCAAAATTTAACCAAAGCATAAATGGTTGGACCTACAGCAAAAAAAAAGGGACCCTTAGCCAATTTTATTGGGGAGTTCAAATATATTTTTTGTCCTTGTCATTGCCATCATTACGTGCCTTGTCCTTCACATTAGCAGCAACCAATTCTTCTAAACGATGCAGTGAACCTTCAAGATCACATAGCAAACATTCTTATTCCTCTACAACACGCTCAAGGTGTTCCTTCTCTTTAATACTTTATTTCTTGTAAGCCGTCCCAAACTTTTCAAAACCTTCTTTAAGAACATCATGAGCATGTTCTTCGTTTGACACCCTTCTTTAAGAACATCATGTACTTTTTTGTTTACATTGGAAGCCTTGATGTGATGGGTGCACTTTCGTCTTTTTATATTGTATATAGAGCGCATGTTGCACTACTAGGGAAGGCCACATGCAAATGGTTTCATTCTTTACGTTAAGATACAGACCACATGAACCTCTTTGTTTCATTTATCTTCCATCTTACTCAATTGTGGCGTACGTTAACATGGAATTTGGAGTCGGGGGCAGTTAGGTTTTGTTTCTTTGAAGAAAAAGTTATCCATTAAGGTTGCAGAAAACAATTTGAATAATTTGAGAGAGTTAGCTGGAAGAATGAATACTATATCAAGGAATACTTTCAAGATGAAATATGGAAATTTATTAGGTTTGCTAAAAGTGGAAGCCCGAGCTGCAACAATCACAACTTTGGCCCAATACTACGACCCACCATTAAGATGTTTCACCTTCCAAGATTTCCAGTTAGTACCCACAATATAAGAATTTGAGCATAATTTGGGTTTGTCAGTGAAGGGCAAGGTCCCCTACAAATACTCAAGCCATACCTTAACTGTTATGTTAGCAGGAATCTTGAAAGTACAACCTGCTGAGCTAGAAAGCAAAATGATTACCAGGGGCAATTTGAAAGCCATCTCTCAAGGGTATTTGGAGTGGCGTTTGCGATAATTGGCTGAATATGGGATTGGAGAAACATTGATGGACGCTCTCACACTTTATGGAGTCATGCTTTTCCCTAACATGGAGAATATTGTTGACCACACCGCCATTAATGTGTTTGTGGCTTACAAAAATCATTCAGAAAGCCTAGTTAATGCAATTTTGGCTGATGTGTACGGAAGTCTAAATCTTTGCTATGAGCTTAAGAAGAAGATGTTATGTTGTCTACGTATGTTGTACGTGTGGTTCATCTCACGAATTAATAAGGGTATTTCAAATGATGAAGGTTCAATTGAAGAAGTTTTATTCAACAAGCCAGAAATTAAAGGGGCAAAGGATTGGGCTCAATTTTGTGCAAGTTTGAATGGGGGAAAGATTAGATGGTGCCTTCCTTGGCAATCTAGGTCACATATCATTTCATGTGGAAGTTTTCCTAATGTGCCTCTCATAAGCACAAGGAGCTGCATGAATTATAATCCTATGCTAGCTCAACGACAATATGTGTATCCCATTCAAGGTGCTCCAAATCTAAGAGCTTTGGTGTCCAGATGGACTTATTATGAGGAAGGAGTTTTCCCAGATTTAATTCGACAAATTATGTGTGCTTGGTGTAACACCCCAAATTTTGGGATGTCACAAAAATGTACAAATAAAAACTTTTAATTTAATTTAATTTACATAGTTCACACCATCACTTTGTCAAAAACTTCCAATAACATTTATGATCAAAAGAAAATTACATAATTTTTAGTATCTGATTTAAAACAACTAAATATATTATAAAAACTCCCGAGTTCATCCTAGTCTCTCGTCAATTTACTCCATACCAAAATAGTTTGCAATATCATCTGCTCCCGTATAACACACACGTTAGACGATCATCGCGCATACAACAACCACACAAACAAACAAATAGGGGTAAGCTAACCATAAACAATGATATATAAAAGAAATTCGTAAATAAAACATTGCAATTAATACTCAACATCTCATTCAAGTAACCCTTAAGCATTATTATCACAATCAATCCTTGGTTTGAACACACAAACCCCAAAATCCAAACAATCATACCAAATCAAACATAGTATCACATTCATCTAACATCTTAAAACATAGTGATCATAATCAAGCTTTGGTTTTCCGCGGTGTCTTACCCCACAACAACATCTAGTTTCCTAGAAAATAATGGTTCGATGTGTCTCACTATCGTAGCCAGACTGTCTCCCTTATCCCCCAAGGAATTATAAGTAAAAACGTCGATGAATCGCACACCAGGCACTATACTCACAATGAGCCGAAATAAGGTGAAACATCTTTCCCCTCCCCACTGCTTCACACAGGCGAGAGAGTACAACACTCGAACTAATCCTCTACCATTGTTTCACACAGGCGAAGAGGACCCCTTTCCACTCCTTCACACAAGTGAAAGAGTCACCATTGGGTTCCTAGGTACGGAAAACCTCACACAACACTAAATATTACCAAGATTCTTCAAACAAAGCAGAACACTCTCAACATAGCAATAGTTCCATAACAAATACACACCACCACATCATGCTTGAAAAATAAAGTTCCATAACATAAACCTGTCAACTTATCAAATAACACATTCAAGCAATGAACTCAACGAATGACATTCATTCAAACACATGCATAACATCCCATGCAAGTGATTATCCTTATACCCCCAATTAAACTACATACCATGCAATCCATCAAAACCAAGAAGGACAACCGATCACATAACTCATTTATTCACGTCACTCTCCCACCGTGAATCACAACCTTGCACACCTTCATGCCTTAACATCCTCACTTACATCTCTCTCTCTTGGAAAATAACTAAGTCTTATACTTTTTATCCAATCCAACTTAACATCACATTATACAAATGATTTGAGATTTTAGAAATAAAACTGCAACTTGTGTAAAACTCAAAAAATTTTGTATTTATATTCAAATTAAAGATGATTGAATCAAGAATCAAATGCAACAATAGCCAACTTAATTGAATAACTATAGAGAAAGTTATTCACCAAACAAGCAACAAAGGTCAATGTTGTCAACAACCAAACTACACAGACCTTGCGATAAAAATTGCTTTCACTATAGAGCTCCGATTCAAGATCCGACGTGTCAAAGTCAGGAACTATGTGTTAAGAATTAGTTGTTAACATTTCCGCTTGATCGAACAATTAACGAAGTAGGAACCTTCATTTTACGAAAAGTGTGCAGTGTAGGAAAATGGGTAGTGCCACACCATATGCTTCTTTGTTGTAAGATTTTAACTTGTTCCACTACACAATTTGGTATCTTACACTTTTATCTTCTCAAACTCATTTCAAAGTGGTTTAGAGATGATACCAAACTGAACAATTGCAATAATCAATATCTCTTATTCCAATTGCATTTTAAACTACCTAAAATTCATCCCCATTCAATGCAATCATCAATCAAAGATACTCAGCACATTCTAGAACGAAAATAAGTACACTCTATTTCAAAAAAAAAAGGAGTTCTAGCTTCCCTTACACATGCATGATTTTCCCGTTTCATCCACCAAACAAACAACAAGAAAAACAAGAGAAGAAAGCAAGGTTGGCTTCCCTTAACTTGTGTAGAAGTCCCTCCAAAATTTACGTCTCTCTCGCAACCTCACCTTCACGGTTCCTTGCCTTGCCACTTTCTTTCCTCCCTTTCTAACCCCCAAACCCTAAACTATTCTATCTTTTCCCTTAAAACCCTACCTTTTAATCTATAATTCTTTCATCCTAATCTTTTCAGTTAATATTCTATAATTAAAATTTTATTATGTTTTTTCTTAACCACTGTATTATATATATAATAATTGAAAAATATAGGAAGTATAAAAAATAGTAATATATATATATATATAGTAATATATATATAGTAATATATATATATATATATATATAAAAATATATATATAAATATATATATATATATATATATATAATTATACGCATGTTATAAATTGAAAGAAAAAAAATTAAGCACTTCACGATCACCAAACTTAATTTAAAGGAAGAGAGAGAGAGAAAAAAATGCAAAGGAATAACAACTAATATTTTCCACCAACCAAGTTCGAAAGTGACCTTACACACGTACCACACACCACAACCATAAATGCTATATGCTTATCCATGAATATTTTTGCGCGCTTATATATCTATAAGCACTCATGTTCAACAAATTATAATTAGATTAAATACTTAAATTAAATAAACAGTATCCTAACTAACAAATTAAATAAAATAATTAAATTAAAATAAATCCACAGACTTAATCAAACCGTTAATTTTTCTGTGTTTACCTTTATTTATTTTTTTTCTCGGGTCTTACATTCTCTCCAACTTCAAAAATTTTTGTTCTTGAAAATTGTCTACTTAAAAAGTAACACATCATGCATACCTAAAATTTTTTCACACTTACATGATGAAATAAAAGTCTCATACCAAATCAATTTGTACACATAAAACATTCACTTAAGTAAAAACCTCATAGTTCTAAAAAATAAAATTTTACCCAAGAAAACATAATCCTCCATGAATTAACGTAAGTAAAATATTATTCATAAAAAAAATCTAACATACAACCTTTCTTTTCTTTCCAAGCATAGCTTTATACCTTAAGCATTTTCACAATATTTTTAAATAAAATTATAATTCGTAAATAAAAAAATTATTCAGAAACCTTACCATTATTAAACTTTATCAAAACAAAACAACCACCAAATAATTATATAACATCATGAAATTTTTACATACCTTTAACACAAATAATCTCATAGAGAAAAACAACCATATTGTGATATTATGCAACATTATATTACTCACACATAAAACTCACCTCGCCTGATTCCAACATATGCATAACTCATCAAAGATAACAACTAGAAACATGTTCCCAAAACCAAAACATGCAATCAACAACATGTTACCACCAAGTAATATCTAACGGTATGTCATTCTCTCATAACCAACCACTCTACATTTCCTTCACATTAACATTACCAATTACATACCATTTAAATATCACCAAACAAATAACATAAGTCAAACCAGAGTAAACCATCCAAACAATACCTCAATCAATTATAATTAACAACACCGTCTAGAGTCACACAACATCAACTAGACAAGCTCACTCCCGACAATCCCAAGTTTTTCCGAAAACCTAACTCTGATACCAAAATGTAACACCCCAAATTTTGGGATGTTACGGAACATTAGAAAATTTTTGCGTTTAGCGGAAAAATGAATTAACATTGAAAATGTACAAATAAAAACTTTTAATTTAATTTAAATTACATAGTTCACACCGTCACTTTGTCCAAAACTTCCAATAACATTTGCGATCAAAAGAAAATTACATAATTTTTAGTATCTGATTTAAAACAACTAAATATATTATAAAAACGCCTGAGTTCATCGCAACCTCTCGTCAATTTACTCCATGTAAAAATAATCTGCAATATCATTTGCTCTCGTATAACACACACGTTATACGATCATCGCACATACAACAACCACACAAACAAACAAATAAGGGTAAGCTAACCATAAATAATGGTATATAAAAGAAATTTGTAAATAAAACACTGCAATTAATACTCAACATCTCATTCAAGTAACCCTTAAGCATTATGATCATAATCAATCCTTGGTTTGAACATACAAACCTCAAAATCCAAACAATCATACCAAACCAAACATAGTATCACATTCATCTATTATCTTAAAACATAGTGATCATAATCAAGCTTTGCTTTTCCGCGATCTCTTACCCCACAACAACATCTAGTTTCCTAGAAAATAATGGTTCGATGTGTCTGATGAAGTGAAGCTCACGGTTGAATCTTTTCTGAGCATTGATGTTTTGAAGTCCGTGCAGCTTCTCGGTATGCTTCCACTATTGTCAAAGTGCAGGTGAGTTTTTATTTTATTGTGGGGTTGAGGTGCAGGGTCTCATCTTTCACATTCCTTGTTCTTTAAATTTCTTTCCACTTTTGTTAATTTCTGGGTCTTACTTTTGTGCGAATTCCTTCTTTAAATTTCTTTCCACTTTTATTAATTTCTGGGTCTTATTTTTGTACGGATGTGCTTATGATTATATCTTTGAATGCCTTTTTTTGTGGTTTTGATATTGTTGCAAATTGTTCAAAGGAGTTTAATTTTGACTTGAGAAAAAGCTGGGGATTGTGGGTTGAATTAGATGGGTAACTTTTAATTTAATTTTATTTTTTAGCCTAAAGATGTCGTTGTATTTATTTAAATTTAGGGGTTTCGGTTTCTTCTCTTCATGTGAGGTTGGATTCTATTAGAAAAGGTTGGATTCTAGTTATTTGACAATTAGTTGATTTGTTTGGGATTGAGCTCATTCTTTAAAGTTTGGTGGTGTGATCCATCTCTGTTTTGTGGTTTGTATTATGTGTTGTGTGTTATGTATTTGGTATGTTTTGTGTTATGTGTTTTGTGTGTTGAATGTTTTGTGTTGTATGCATTTTGTTGTGTTTTGTATTATGTTTTGTGTTGTGTGTGTTTTTATGGTTTTGTATGTTTGTGTTTTTGTGGGTGTGTTTTGTTGTATATTTTTTTTTGTATGTATTGTGTGTTTTTTGTTGTATGTGTTGTGTGTTTTGTGATTTTGTTGTGTTCTGTAATGTGTTTGTTGTTGTGTGTATTTTGTGCGTTATGAGTTATGAGTTTTGTGTGTTTTATATTGTGTGTGTGTGATTTGTGGTTTGTGTGTTTTGTGTTGTACATGTTTTGTTGTGATTTGAAGTTTGTTTGTTTTGTGTTATGTGTTTGTATTGTTGTGTTTTGTGTTTTTTTGGTTGTGTTAACTGTTTTTGTGCTTATGTTTTTTTTTTGTGGTTGTGTGGGGTATTGGTTGTTTATGATTTATATTGTCTTTTGTGTGGGGTGTTGTGTGTGTGTTCTGTGTTGTGTATGCTTTGTTGTGTGTGTTTTGGGTTGTGTGTTTTTGTGGTGTGTGTTTGGTATTTTGGTGTTTTGTGTTGTATGTGTTTTATTGTGATTGGGATGTTTGTGTTTTGTTGTGTTTTATGTTGTATGTGCTTGTGTTGTGTTTTATTTTGTACGTGTGTGGGTTGTTTTGTGTTGTTGTGTTCAGTGTTTTTGTGGTTGGGTTAATTTTTTTTGTGCTTGTGTGTTTTTTTTATTTGTTTTTGTGCTTGTGTGGGGTGTGTGTGTTTTGTGTTGTTGTAGTCAGTGTTTTTGTGGATTTGTTGACTAATTTTGTGCTTTTGTGTTTTCTTATTTGTTTTTGTGGTTGTGGGGGGTGTTGGATATTGTCTTTTATGTGAATTCTTATGGTTTTTGTATGTGATTTGTGTTGTGTGTTTTTGTGTTGTGTTGTGTGTATGTGTTTTTTGTGTTATGTGTGTTTTGGGTTGTGTTTTAGTCGTGTGTGTTTTTGTGGTGTGTTTTTTTGTGTTTTGTTTTTTGGGGTGTCCGTGTTTTGTTGTTTTATGTTGTGCGTGTTTGTGCTGTGTTTTGTTTTGTACGTGTTTGTGTTGTTTTGGGTTGTTGTGTTTGGTGTTTTTGTGGTTGTGTTAATTATTTTTTGATGAAGGATACCTTGTTTCTTTTTAAGATTATTGAATATGGTGTGAGTTGATTAAGAAAGCTAAGTGAAATCTCCACTGGACATTAAGATAGCAAGCTATCTAGATGTAAAGGTTTCTTTCACAAAGCTCAAGAGAAGAAGATGATGGATTGATTCAAACAAAAAGGAAATGGAAAGCACATAAACAATAGAAAACCAAGAACAATTAAAGGAAGAAGAAAACATAAAACGAAAAGGAAAGAAATGGTAAAAATGTGAGAAGCACGCCACTACAAGGCTAGGCTAGAAGCCATGGCAACCTTGAAGATGAGTGGATGTGTGCCGCCACTTGCTATGCAAGATAAGGCTTAAAAGTAT
>Ga0214543_1002353_pt1 | contig 37128 bp, 25 predicted proteins | sample CNSS2metaG_FD_160094 | JGI IMG/M metagenome (GOLD analysis project Ga0214543, IMG submission 160094) | Root nodule microbial communities from cowpea collected in UCLA plant growth center, Los Angeles, California, USA - CNSS2 | ecosystem: Host-associated > Plants > Roots > Nodule | place: USA... | reverse complement strand
CAATAAGGTTTGGGAACTTGTCCCATTACCAGAAGGTGTGAAACCCATTGGTTGTAAATGGTTATTTAAGACCAAACGGGATTCTAACGGTAATGTGGAGAGGTATAAGGCTCGTCTTGTAGCTAAGAGATTTACTCAAAAAGAAGGGATTGACTTTAAAGAGACTTTTTCTCCAGTTTCATCAAAAGACTCTTTTAGGACAATTATGGCTCTTGTTGCACATTATGATTTGGAGTTTCATCAAATGGATGTCAAAACAGCGTTTCTCAATGGTGACATTGACGAGACGATCTATATGGTGCAACCAGAAAATTTTGTGTCGGGAAACCCAAAGAGTATGATTTGCAAATTGATTAAATCCATTTATGGACTAAAACAAGCATCCTGTCAATGGTACCATAAATTTCATCAAGTAATTCTCTCATTTGGCTTCGAGATGAATCTTGTTGATGATTGTGTGTATCACAAGTTTAAGGGGAGTAAGTTTATTTTCCTGATCTTGGATGTTGATGACATTCTGCTTGCCACTAATAATATAGGCATATTGCATGAAACTAAGAAATTTCTGTCAAAGAATTTTGAAATGAAAGATCTTGGTGACGCCTCCTTTGTATTAGGAATTCAGATACACCGAGATCGATCTCGGGGTATTCTAGGATTATCACAAAGGAGCTATATCGATAAAGTTCTTAAAAGGTTTAGCATGCATGAATGTAAATCCGAGGATACTCCAGTTGCTAAGGGAGACAAGTTTAGTCTCAATCAGTGCCCAAAGGGAAATTTGGAAATTGAGGAAATGAAGAAGATTCCTTATGCGTCAGCTGTAGGGAGTTTGATGTATGCCCAAGTATGTACGCGTCCAGACATAGCATACATAGTTGGGGTTCTAGGCAGATACTTAAGCAATCCAGGAATGGACCATTGGAAAGCAGCAAAGAGGGTCATAAGATATTTAAAGAGAACAAGAGGTTATATGCTCACATACAGGAGGTCAGACCAGTTGGAGATCACTGGGTTTTCCGACTCAGATTTTGCAGGATGTCAAGATAGCTTAAAATTTACTTCAGGTTACATTTTTATGTTGGCAGGTGGTGCGGTTTCTTGGCACAGTGTCAATCAAACCCTTACAGCTTCATCCACCATGGCAGCAGAATTTGTAGCATGCTATGAGGCATCTAATCACGGGATATGGCTGAGAAATGTTGTCACAGGGCTGAAAATTATGGAAAGCATTGAAAGACCACTTAAGTTATATTGTGACAATAAATCAGCTGTATTGTATTCCAACAACAATAGGAGCTCGACTAAGTCGAAGCACATCGACATTAAGTTCCTAGTTGTTAAAGAAAGAGTACAGAGTGGACAGATTTCTATAGAACATTTAGGGACAAACTCCATGATTGCAGATCCTCTAACTAAAGGACTTTCTCCCAAGGTCTTTCATGAGCATGTTGCTCACATGAGTGTGTTACAGTTTGAGGAATCTGAGGTTTAGTGGGAGATAGTCATTTTTTTATATGTTTTATGTTCTATGTTTAATTTCTTGTATGCATACATTAAACTTTCAGACATATTTGGTTATTTATATATGTGGTTTTAATTTTACACTTTGCACATTAAGTTTTTATATTGATCTCATTAAGTTAAAGTTTGGACTAGTTGAAAATAGATATGTATATACAGATCACCTTCACATAATTTTTCATGCTACACATTTCATGATGAATCCATGTCATTTGGTTGTGTCAAGATTAGTGATCATTGTTGGTTTTAGTTGCGATTGATGCAATGAAAAACTGGTTTGGTTTTACATACTGATATAATCAATGGATGAGACTTTTGGAGTATGCTCGAGTAATATAATGACAATTTGTAGCTCATAAAGTCTAACACATTTATAAGGTTGTAAAAACATATATATTTGTGACCAGTGGGAGATTGTTAGTAATTTTGGGCCATGCATATATATGATACATAATTAAATGTGTTAGGGCCATTATTTATAAAGCCAAATAATAAAGTGATCTGACTAAATTAAAAATTTGGCTAAAGGCATATGTCATGAAAATAAATATTGTGTAGAGATCAGTTAGTAATTTCTAATTTGATGAGGGGCCAAATTAGAAATACTAAAACTTAAGTAATTCAGTTATAAATGGTCGTGGTCCCCTTCTGAGAGCACATACAGAGCCATAACATACTCTTCCTATTCCTTTCTCCCTATCCCCATCAAGAGAGAAAACCAAAAGGAAATAAAGGTGCTCTACAGGAGGAAGATCACTGATCAGTAGTGCTCTCTAATAATATCATTATGGTCAATTCAGGTACGCTTCCGTTTACTTTATACAACATGATTATCAATATGAATATTGTTTATTGTTTATAATTGATTGTCAGAATCAATAATAGGATCATATTCTACGTTTGTACTTACAGAAGGAACACATGCAGAAAGAAGATGAACACGAAAATGAGGTGCAAGAATCTCATATTAAAGAAAGAACTTAAACTGAGTAACATTGATAAATTATAAGATTATGATGTAAAATTTAAATATGTGAAATACCAATATCATTATGTTTTACTTTTATATATTGAACACTTTAACTAATGAACTTTATTTTCATATATATGACATTTTTAATGTTTTGTTTTCTCATATTAGTTATTTTTTCTACAAATTATTCTATTCTATTTATTGTGTATCTTATTAATTATATTAAGATTTGATCCACAATTCAAAATAAATAAAAAAGAATTTACTATTTGAATATCAATTCAACAATCATAATCACATATTTATTATCAGTAATATAAGTTAATAAATGAAATTTATTAATATTCATTGAATGTATATTTTACGCATATTAATCTATCTAGATTATTATTCTCGTTTTTCATAGCAATTCTATGATAGAAAGCAGTTTAAATTAAAATTATAAGAGACTTTTTTTTTTATTATCGTAACTTTATCACATAATATATAAATATGATAAAAAAGATAAAAGATTTATTTTAAGAAATAGAAATAATTAAGGAACCTTCTCCACCTTCTACATACACACATTTATTTTCAACGTAACCTGAAATGCAATGCAATGAGCGTATTTCGTTATCGGAAACAACGCTGACATTGAAAATTGGTCTCAAAGTCTAACAACTGTTCCCAAAATATGCTTTTTTAGTTTAGAAGAAGAAATTGAAGCTTTGATTTTTCCAGGGTTAATTTCAGGTTTTAAGAGTTTACCATTCTATTTATTTGATAGCGAGAGATGCATCATTGAAAAGAAATTAAGCTCAAGAAGAAATGAAGATTCTTTATTCAACCAATGGTGATAGAAATAGTGAAGGAGACTTGAATGAAACAAAATCATAGTCTTGTGCTAGCTCACATATTGCTTCTCAAGAAGGCTACCACAGAATGCCAAATCAAATCTCTCCTCAGGAGGATCACCAATGCAGTCAAACACTGCATCTGCATTTAAGAAATCTTCATCTTCTGTGTAGCTGCATTTCGATGAAACAATCAGTGGAAAGCAACATCATGCTCACAAAACCAACTTGTATTTCAGAATATTACTGAGAAAGTTGTTGCACAGACATCTAAAAGTTAAATCAGAAGCCAAAGAAGGTAAAGTATTAAAATATACTAAGTTCTCTTTCATCTCTTATTTCTCTTTTTTCCCATCACATATTGGCATCACTTGTTACATGTATCACTCTCTCTTTCCTCTTTCTTACTATTTCTCTTTTTCTCTATTCCTGTATACCTTAAAACTACGGGTTTATGTTTGTCAGGGTTCAAAGGATTTAAAAGTTTTTTAGAACGTATGTTTTGTTATGGGTTAAAATGAGATAGAATTGGTTAGAATTAGATTTTTTTAGTGTGTTTGATTTCTAAAATTAATTGAGTGAGAAGTAAATAATTATTTCTACATTAAAAAATTACTGAGCTGGAATCAATTATCGAACATTGAACGAAGGGATTGCATTATTTTTTAAAGGGATTTACCGGAAAGCATAACACCAATAAAACATCAACTCTATGCTATTCATGGATCTTTTAAATCTTTTAAAGGAATATTCACTAGAAAAACATAATACCAAAAAGACACGAGTCCAACTTGTAAGAGATCATACATCTCTAACCAAAAATCTTAAAATAGGTCTTTTACTTTAAAAGTGTTTAATCTTCTCATTTCTATGCAGTATAAAATGTAGATTCATACTTGAATTCAATGCATGTGTCCAACCAGAGATAAGTTAGCCATATCATTAAAGAATAGAAAAATGGGGAAGCTCCTAACGTTTGCAGGAAAATTCTACTGAAAGTACCCTCAACCTAATCGTTAAGAAAATAAATGCTATCTAGCCATGTTAGACAGAGATATTAATCAGTGTGGAGGAGAAAAGCAAGCTGAGACAACCTGTTGACTGAATCATGATGCATTTAAACCCAATCCAAATTCAGAGAACTGCATTCTTGTTAATGTTTATGCTGTGTATGAAAGCATTTAGCAATGTTGCCAGATATAGCATGAATCAGTTGGATTCATTTACTTTCTCAGTAACTTTATCTCACTTCAATAATGAAGACTGAGTCCACTTTAAACTTTTTGGTAGATAACAAGAAGCCATTAAGAGCTGTAACATCACTGTGCAGCCTTTACATCACAATGATGCTTGATGCAATTCTCAGAACAGTCTTATCAGCTTAGATAACTTTCGAATTATGTGCCCAAGTATTTTACATTGTTTTCAAATATGACTAAATATTGTAAGGTAGGTTAAACATTTTCATGGTATCCCTACAAAACAATGTCATTTACCAATGGACAAAAAATATAAGTATCAGGATTGCTTCTGTTACTATAACGTGATGTTTTTGACAGTATATATTAGTTTTCTATACCAACAAAATTGTGTGTTAGTATAGAGTTGCAATGTCATTATCAGCACTTTAATTTCAATTAGACAAAGGCTAATGAAGAGGCTAATACAACAAGTAGAACTTTAGAAAAGAAAAAGCTGCATCCCATTTAATAAGTAGAAACATACCCACTCTTTGTTACTATACACGTCATTCCAGCTGCTTTAGCAGCTGCAAGGCCTATGGCACTGTCCTCCACAACAACACATCTGCAGAAAACAAATAATGAAATTTCACATTCAAATGTGACATGCCAGTGAATAAAAAAATGTAAGACACTTGAGTTAAGCCATCATAAAATACACCTTTTGAGTAAAAACATAAGCATCAACTGTAGAAATTTATGGCTTCTTATTTGAATAATATTTTGAGCTCAAGTTATCATCACCTAGGCACTAGCATAGTGAGATATACCTTGAAGGTTCAACACCCAGAGTGCTGGCTGCTAACAGATAGATGGCCTGTCAAAAAGAACATGATGCAATTAGATCATTGAGTCATAACTCAATTTGAACACACTACTAGGTAGCTATATCAGAACAGAACTTTGTAGGGATAGAATCCCTGAAGATTTTAGAACATTAAACTTCATACTTAATCATAAAGGACTAGTAATAATTGAGTTTCATTTTTTAGTTGATTTCTATTGAATGTGTCCCTGTTAATCAAGTAAATTAACATGAGAAGGATGAAATTCTTACAGGATCAGGCTTTTTACGGGGAACCACATCTCCTGCAAATATCTTGATTTTTTCTGCTCTCTCGGGTCCCAGCAAGAATGATACTATTGCAGAGACCTAAAATCAACTCACAACTTAGGTCTGAAGATGAAATAACAAATAAATGTGGATCCAATCACCAGTGGAACATGATTCATTCATTGATAATTAAGTAATAATGATATGAAAGTTGACCTATTAAAAACTCAAATCAATGTCAATCCACCACATTAGCCTAAAAACTATTGGTCCATTAGGAATTGAATCTATAAAATACTATGAATCATGGATCAGTGAGTCAATTCTCCCATAAATTAGAACAGATTCATTCAAGGAACTGAATAGCAAATTGATTAAGCATACCGCCTTTTCATTGGAAGTGCTGCAAACTGCAACTTGGACTCCTTGAGCAAAAGCCTGATCGATAATCCTATATGTTGGATGAAAAAACGAAACATGCAATAAGACAAGGCACAAAATTTGTCTTTCTCTGATGATAATAATACAGTTTTCTTAATTTTGACACATATCATAAAAACCACGAATGTTAAATAGAAATTGAATGATAGCAGAGAAAATATTGGATAAAAGTTTAGGAAGAAACAAGATCAGGAACTCGACTATGTAATTGGTAATTGACCTCTCTTGAATTTCAAGTTTGAATAAAATTATGGTGAACAACCATCCGAGATGCCAAGTTGTTCTAAACTTTAATTATAAAGAATTTGGATAAAAGATAAAGAACAGATAGTAACGAACTTTGCAACACCTGGACGAAGAGGCAAGAGTTTTTTCTCAATAAGAGCCATGAATAGTTCTGTCTTTTGTTTGTGAAGTGAAGCTACGAATTCTTTTCTTTCTTGTTCACCTGCTGGGGCATTTGCAGGCCAACCTGTCTTGTTAAAGTATGCTGTCATCCTGGTAAAAAAGAGAAAAAAAGAAAAAAAAAAGGCACATCGATTATAACTTGGAATTCATTCAAATTTTTAAAATCTAGAGATGTTTAAGGTTTTAAATTGCAGTAAAAGTTAAAGTATACCAAACCTTTCTTTTCCACCTCCAATTTTGAGCAATTCTCCATACAAGTCCACATCCCATGTAACGCCCAGATTTCTCTGCATGATAAAAGCAGAGACAAAGCAATAAGACATTTGTTAAAGAAAAAAGTGAAGCAATAAGTGTTTGTATGAGTACCTCTTGGAAGGTTTGGTTGAAAGAAATGCGGTGACCATCTTTCTCGGTATCTACAAGGACTCCATCACAGTCAAATAGAAGAGCCGAGGGAAGAGTGGAAGAGGAAGATGCAGAGGCTGAACAACTCAACCTACGAGTACGAGGAGGAACATTCACCCTTGTGGTTGTTTTTGGTTTTGATATCCTAAGAGAAGAAAGAGTAGTGAAGGATGATGGTGGAAGATGATCATTGTCCTTGGTGTGTTTGAGGAGGCAATGGGTTTTTGGTTGAGGTGTTGTTGGAGTGAAGAGTGAAGCAGAGGAGATGGAGATTATGCTACTTGTACCTGCCATTGATGATCACACACACCTTCTACTCCTTTTTTCATTCATTTTCAACTTATTATCTGCTTCTTTGCTTCCAACTTCCAACGTCCAACACAGGTTTCGATTAGGTTCAGCCTTCTCAACACTCGCCACGTGGAACAATCGTTTTTCTTCTTCAGGAAAGTCTGCTTTTTTGTCCACAGAAACAAACTAAAAACACTCACTTCTCAAATATGTATAATAACCCTTTATTTTTTCATTCATCATATTCTATCTCTTCCTTAGTTAATGAATCAATACACACATATTTGGCTGCACATTGGTTATATAGGGAGAATTATTTTGTCTCCCTCTCTCATTCTAACGCACTGTAACAAAAGAAAAATGTTTTTATAAAGTAAGATTAAAAGATCAATAATTACAAAATATTTTTTACCAATAATACATATACACTATACATACACACACATATAATCTATTTTGTTCTATATTACCCTTCTATCACACTATATTACGTGTCACATTTAAATTCGTATATCTTTCTCAATATATATCGATTAATTTTTTAGGTATTAATGGATTCTTTTCCTTTGTATTAATTTTTTAGGTGATGTGGGATTATTCAAAATATATTAGCAATAAAAGTTTTGGATCTTTTGGTTCAAGTTTTGTAAACTAAGTAAACAAGAGAACTATTATGGTGGCAGCATGAATAACAATATTAAGGAATTTGCCATGACAAAGCTTTTGCTGTATATGGACATCCTAAGAAATTTATCAAGGTTTATTTGTGTTAGGTGAAGAAGACCTCCAATCAATATATGGGTCAAGTTTAGTATTGGGAAGCTAGAGGCTTCTCCGAACTAGCTGCCTGTGGTGAAAATTTTAGAAATAATTTGGGGGGCTTCTCCACCTCTAATAGTTTCTCTTGTACCCAAAAATTTTGTTAATTCTTGTTTTGCCCTCACAGTAAAAAAAAATTAAAGTAAGAAGAAACCGTAACTTTTGTGTATTTATCAAAGCCCACTTCTAATAGTTTTTCTTGTACCCCTAAAAACTGTTAATTCTTGTTTTGCCCTCACGGTAAAAAAGTTAAAGTGAGAAGAAACCGTAACTTTTGTGTATTTATCAAAGTTCACCTCATGCACTCCAAATTTACTTTCATTTTCATTTTGACCTAATCCCTTTTCTTCTTCCCCTCCACTTGCCGCGCATTAGACTGTTTTCCTTTTCTATTCGCGCAGCCCTCGTAGCATGCGCTCCCACATTCCATCCACACTCCATTGCCATCTACAAATTCAATTAAGTTATTATGTACCATTGATTTATATTTTTACGAATTTAACCTGAATGCTGAAATGTTGTGTGGAATAGATGCATACATCCATGTTTTGAACTGTTGAATTCATAAATCCATAGATCCATGTTTGATCTTAACTGCGGAAGTTGATTTCCGCAACACCCTTTTTTTTTTTACTAAAATTGGCTTTCAGTCGCTTCAACCGTGGATGACATCTGTTTCATATATATTTATTGGTTTTTCAGTATTGCAGATGTTGACATTCACATCAGAAATTTTCAAATGCAAATGTCGATATCTATTTTATATACTTTTTTTGTTTTTCAGCATTGCGGGTGTCGACATCCGCTTCAAAAATCATTAACTACGGATATCGACATACATTTTATATCTTTTTTTTTTGTTTTCTATTAGGATTGTGAATGTCAACATATGCTTCATAAATTGTCTATTATGGATGTTGATATCCGTTTGAATTTTTTTTTTTTGTGTATGACGGATGTGGATATTTTTATTGTATGTGTTCCTCCTATTTTCCATACTAATCGCAACGTTAAATATACATGTCCTTGGTCCTCTAATTTTTCTTGTGACTTTCAATTTTGTGCGTATCCTATAGTCTTCTAGAAGGAATGATGATTCTTTTACCTCTACAATATCTTCTTATGATAGAAGTAAAAAAGAATGTGTGTTATGATGTGATACATATTCAGAATTCGCATAAGTGATGATGCTCATAATTCCGAAAAGTCTTCATGAAATAACCAGCACAAAGTTGTATATTATACTGTGGATTCCATTAACAAATCATAGTAGCTGTTTGTTCTGCTATAAAATGTGTCCAGCCTTATTCAATTATTTTATATGAGTAAAAATCAAAATTACCTAAATTTGGTCAAATTAAATGAGTAAGTGGTGCAGTAAGCAAGTTGTCATAATGTCGTAATGTGATCTTGAATTCATTTACAACTTCTCACTTGTCACATGTGAGTTGAACTCAAAAGTAAAGAGTAAATAATACTGTAATAATATTGTCACATCTGCTTCAAATTATTTTTTTGTATTTGTGCATTGCGGATATGGACATCCGTTTTTTAATTGTATTATGAATGTTAATATCTGCAATACAATTTTTCAGCATAGTATTTTTTAATTTTTTAAAATTAAATCACATTCATATAATTGAAGATAAATTTACCAAATACATATTATAAGATATTTACTATATCAAATGGATCACGAATCAAAACAAAAAAAATTAAAGGTTTAATTATTCGTATGGTACCCACTTTGGTAAAGGTGTGTCAATCTGGTATTTGGTTTTAAAAAAATGTCAATTGCATCCCAACTTCTGAAAAAGTGATTTAATTAGGTCCCTTTTAGACGGAGTTGACTAATATCGTTAACGATGTGCCACGCGTCTGATTTTTTTTATTTTTTTTAATTTCTTTTAATTTTTTTTTAATTTTTTGAAAATAAAAATAAAAATGCCACGTGTCAAGTCCTTGTGTATGACACGTGACATTGTCAATGTCACGTGTCAGTGTCATTATCATCTGATGTCATTACGTTGATTTCAATTGAGTCCTCGTATATGTCTTTTTGATTCAATTACCTACTTATTGTATATTTGATTCAATTTTATCCTAATTTTTTTTAAAATTAAAATATTTTTGTAATCCATTTTTATAAGATTAAAACGTATTAAGTATAAATATTTTTACAAAATTAAGTACTAATATTTATATTATTTTTCTCGATTTCAAACCAAATTTATTATTTGTATAAATGTTATACTAATATTTTTTATTAAAAACGACTTTTTAACATATTACTTTATTAATTACTTTTTTATTAAGTACTCATGTTTTGTTAATTATTTTTTTTTTCAAAATAGAACAATATTGTCTCTTACTAATTTTAAACCAAAATTTTTATTTGTATGAATGTTATACTAATTTTTTTTATTAAAAATGACTTAATAAAATGAATTTTACCACTAAATTTTAATATAAATATCAAATACTTAATTATTGTAAAAATTTTATACTTAATTACTTTTAATTTTACAGAAAATGGATTTTAATTATTTAAAAAAACTGGGTCAAAATTGAATCAGAAACACATAAGTAAGGACTAAATTGAATCATTGATACATATATGAGGACTAAATCGAAATCAACACAATTACATCTGATAATGACATTGACACATGGCATTACAATGCCACGTGTCACACACAAGAACTTGACATGTGGCATTTTTTTTTCAAAAAAATTAAAAAAATTAAAAAAAATTAAAAAAACCATAGACTGACACGTGGCCCGTCGTTAGTCAACTCCATCTGAAAAGAACCTAATTGAAGCACTTTTTTAAAAGTTGGAATGCAATTGAGACTTTTTTAAAATCGGATACTAGATTGACACACCTCTACCAAAGTGGGTACTATACGAGTAATTAAACCAAAATTAAATATCAAAATTTAAAAAAAAATAAAAAGAATGTGGATATCCATTTTTGAATTGTACTGCGGATGCCGACATCCACAATACAATTTTCTAGCATAGTGTTTCTTAATTTTTTAAAATTAAATCATTCATAGAATATAAGATAAATTTACCAAATACTACATTAATATTTATACATATTATAGGATATTTACTGCATGAAATGGATCAAGAATTAAAGAAAAAAATTATATATCAAAATTTTAATAAAATAAAAAGTATGTTGCGGATGTGGACATCCACAATACAATTTTCCAGCATAGTGTTTTTTAATTTTTTTTTAAATTAAATCACATTCATATAATTGAAGATAAATTTTCCAAATACAATATTAATATTTATACATGTTATAGGATGTTTACTGCATGAAATAGATCAAGAATCAAAGAAAAAAATATATATATATCAAAATTAAAAAAAAAAGGTATTTTGCGATGTGAATATCCGTTTTTGAATTGTATTACGGATATCCACATCTGCAATACAATTTTCCAGCACTGTTTTTTAATTTTTTAAAATTAAATCACATTCATATAATTGAAGATAAATTTACCAAATACTATATTAATATTTATATATGTTATAGGATGTTTACTACATGAAATGAATCAAGAATCAAAGAAAAAAAAATTATATATCAAAATTTTTAAAAAAAGTATATGTTGCAGATATGAACATCTGCAACAGAAACTGTTAATACTATTGCGGATGTCAACATCCGCTTTTAATCAGGATTATTGCGGATGTCGACAACCCCGCTTTTAAATTGCAGATGTCGACAACCGCTATTTACATTATTATTTCATACATCAGAAACATGTAACATATAAAAGTAATCAACCAACAACATTTATCACCTCAACTAACAACATTTATGTAATGATATGAATATGAACATTAACTTGGTTGTGTAAAACAAGAACTTTCGTCGCTGACAAGTGTTGCACTGAGAGCTTCGAAGAGGGAAGAGGAACCATAGCCAGGCACAAGTAGTTGCTGAGTTGCTAAGAGCTTGGAGAACAGGGACCATAGGACCATAGACCTGGAGAGGAGGGACCATACAGCAGAGCAACGAAACGGAAGAAAATGACAGATATTTGGAGGTGTAGGGAACTTGCGAAAGGGAAGAAGTTTGGAGGTGTATTGTTCCGTTAAAAACCATCCCAGTAACTTATTTTAATTACTTTCACCAACCAATGTAGGAAAGGTTATAATGGTCATTAATGCTGACATTTGGGGTGCTGAAGAAACCATTTTGGGTGGAGGGAGAAGCCCCTAATTTGGCTAATGCTTTGATGCTCGACTGAGTGTTAAAGTTGTTTATGCTGAAATTATGGATTATATTTTGGTTATTGAAGTTTCTTATAACAGATAGGCTGGATGCTTTTTGGTTGGAATGTGATAATTTATTTGTGATTATAGCATTTTTTTATACATCCTTGTTTCCATGAGGCTGAAAAACTGTATTGAGCTTTATCAAACATATATTGTAGTCTCACGCATTGAGTGGGAAACAGTTATACCGATAAACGTATGGTATATGAAATTTCTGATATCCTATTTTTTGTGAGTTTATATATATATATATATATATATATATATATATATATATATATATAATATTGGACTATCAAACAATAAACTATAGATTTTCTCAAGTTTTATTGGATTTGGTTTGGACAAACCACTTGGGATTGCAGTATTATATTCCAAATTTGATAACACTGACTGGTGTACTAAGCATTTTACCCGCTACAAGTTTATGGTATTTATTTAGTCCTTTTACTTTTATTTCTTAGTATAGCTAGAAGAAAATGAAACTATTTACTCAATTGCTATTCTGAAAGCACTAATGATACAAGTACATTTTTCTTTCATCCATTTTAATAAATGGAATTGGAAGATTAAATTAAAAAAAACAAAAAAAAACTACCTATCATTCTTTAAGAGTGCATGAGGTGAGGCCTTTGCATAACTTTGACATGACAACCGCCTTGATCATATTAGATTTAGCTGCATCCAGCAATGGATCTGATTGGAGAGCTTTGTTGAAACAGTACTTGGCTTCTTCCAAAAGACCCTCAGCAACAAACACAAGACCCAGATTGTTGAATGCAGGAGCATACCCAGAATGAAGTTCAAGTGACTTGGTAAGCATGGCCTTTGCACGTTGATATTGTTTCTGATGGCGGTACAGAATTCCCAAATTGGATAATATAGCATGCGCTTGTTCACTTGTTGCCAAAGACAATGCTTTCTTGTATACTTCTTCAGCTTGTGATGCTTCCTCTGATAGTTGAAGGGAGACACCTATATTATCAAAAAACTGTATTATCAAAAAACTCTTCCTAGAACATGCACATTCCTAGTACAACAGATAGAACATACCTAGGTTAGACCACGCATAGCTGCAATGGCTGTCGCAGGCAACAGCAGCTTTGAAGTACTTTTGTGATGTTTTGAATTGCCGAGCACAGAGACTATGAACGCCGAGTTGATGCCACTGCACCGCATCATTTGGATCTTCCGCTATAGCCTGGTGGCAAAAGTATGGCATGCCAAAAATATAACAAACTATATCCATCATCATAGAAACACCAAATACATTGAGTTGTGACATTTTAGCTGAAATAGTTTACCAGATGACAGACTCACGCATTGTAAACAACACAATATGCTGATAAAACCTCAATTAGCAAGTGGATTATTAAGATAAAAGATAGGTCATTCTAGGATAATAACCAAAAGAATATATTACCTGCTTTAAACTGCAAAGAGCACGCTCTTCAACCTCTCTCAACCCGTGCTGTTCACTTTCATATGCTGCCACTATCTCATGCTGAGCCTTGTGAACCATGGCAAGCCCAGCCCATGCTATTGGAATCTCGACCAGGGATGAATCACCATCTCTTATTATAGAAGCCATTTCATTTCCAGCACATGAAAGCAGTTCACTGCGATCTTGTGATCTTTCTGCCTCCTTTATTCGATGGATAGCAACAGCATATCGAGTAGACATGCAATTGGGCTCCAGTTTGGCAGCCTACAAAACAAAGAAATGTCAACAAAAGGAAAAATTTAGCAAATGTGAATGCTGATCACAGAATTTCCACAGCCTGATTTTCATTTGGTGAGGTGGAAACTTCAAAAGTGCAACTAACACTATGCAATACATACACACCTAATACATGAGAGTAATTCCTGTAATTTTAATTATGAAAAACATACACATAAAAGGATCGCGGAAAAATTTCCACCAATAACAAGAACCAGGAAACCAATAAACAACCTCAATAAATACGCTATAAATGACTGTAGCAAGGAGCCATGAGCACCTTCTCCAAGCATTTGCTGGAACTTCGATGATCACCACTAACAGAAAATGCATACGCAAGATTTGCCCATAGATGAGCTGATTTGCTATCTGCTTTAATTGCAGCCAACAAACATTCCTTGGCAACTTTTGCAGCCATGATCTGATCAGCCATGGCACCTTCAGAGGCACTTGCACCAGGACCTGGCATTAAAAGAATTATATAACAGAAAGTAAGAACAATACTATGAAAAAGTCTGCATCTATTTAAGAATATATGAGAAAGAAAGGTAATATCCCACAAAAATTGAGAGCATAGAACCAGAGCAATAAAAATACCTGCCACAACTGAAGCATATTTACCCAAGAGAAGGGCAGCATAATTGACCAAGGCTGCAGGATGATTTTGATCTTTTAAAATCAATTGCTGGAAACATTTTGCAGATAATTCCAAATTCCCACTGCAAGGCAAGATGAACGGTGGAGTATTGACTAGTGAGGAAATATATAAACAGAATAAAAATTCATATCAACCCTTTTAATTAAAGCCCCAAAAGGACTAGTATTTCCCAAATAATTTAATGCAATATTCCGGAGAGTACTAACCCAGAAAAGGAAGCATAAATTTCGTATCATAAAAGTCACTGCCACAATTGCTTAAATGTGCAAGCTTACAGACACCTCTAAATTGTGGATGTCGGGTCTTAACCATGTCAAATATGTATCCATGTTGGACACTGCATGGACACTTCAAATATTTTTAATTGCATGTCATATATAGTTTAAAAACTTGTATACTAATAAAGATTAGAATACCACAACAATATAACTTTTTGTATTACATTACATTTATATGTGCTCCTTTTTAAATCATCAATTCTATATTGTGAAGGGTGATTTAAAATTTTATTTGATTTTAATTTAAAATAACTAATATATTAATTATATTTGCATCATATCCTAAAATTTTTTCTATTTGTTGTATTATTCCCCCTTATAGTTAATGGGGCATTAGCATCACACCACAAGGTAGCGGCTGAGCATCCAAAATTGCAACAGATCATTCAGGTTTTACCTAAAGAACTAAACTCCTGGCTGGGAAATGGGGTCGTTTAGGTGTTTGTTCTTTTTTTCTTTTCTGCATTAAGGATGAACGGGTAACTTTCTATTTTAACCTATAAGCCACTATTTTTACTCCTCTCTTTTGCAAATCAGCACTTCCGCCTCTCTATTTCAAGAAGCATTTCCAATGAGGTTTCTGTGCACAATTCCAGTGGCATGGCAACTTCTGACAAACTGCACATCTTCTTTCTTTTCTGTTCAGCTGCAATGCTCATCTGGCCCAATCAACCTCTGCCACCCATCCCGTTCAGCCAACCTCTTGCAGATTTCCTATTTTGAACATGTTGATATGTTGTTTAGCAGCTTTCTTTTAGACCACTAGGTCATGAAACTTAATCAGAATATGATTTTAATTTTAGACATTTTCCCTTCACTTTTAAGGGCACACACACAGTACAATATAAATTTACTTAAGGATCATTATAGCCGTAATCCCACTATAGTGCTTTTGGAGGGTGACTGCTCCACACCCCTATCCACTATTGACTCCTATGATATATTCCCGAGTCCATGTATTCCTGTATCCATATCCCGTATTGTAACTGTCCATCCCAGAAGTGACAAGAACCTAGGGAGTGTCACACCACAAAAGGTAGCAGTTGTAGTCATAGCCCAATGCCTTATAAATAAACACCATATTAGAATCTCATACTTCCAATTTGAGAATCAAATCTCTTAACCTAGAATTAGATTCTAACACCCACACAGGCTAACTGCTCAGTAGCTCTTCGACTAGTCCTAGACAACACTAAAATGCTGACATCACCAAAAGTGTCACTCCTTTACAGCTAATGGAAAACTATAATACAAATTGATAAAGCCTTGGACAACTACACCATGACACCACAAAAATTAGCCTATACAATCCCATATGTGGGACTCAAGTTTCGTAACAGCAAGTGTCAATTCTGAATTTCCTGCCAAATCTATAATTTTTAAAATATATTTCCATTATAATTGAGATTTCTGTAAGTGTTCATAAGACAATTTGATGCATAATTCTCTATGTTCTTTTCGAAACTTGTCATTGTTCCCTCAGCAAATTACTTAATTCACATTTCACAGTACTAAATATTATTCAGAAAGAAAAAGAGATAAATCAAACCTGTACATATTGTTCAAGGATGGATTAGGAATTTGTTAAAAGGCACTACTTTTGTTGAACAGTAAAAATAATACTACCCAAGACAATTACCACTCATACTTACATTTGAAGATAAGCAATCCCAAGATTTCCTAGGCAATCATAGTTCTCTGGTGCAATGGACAACAATGATGACAAGACTGAGATAGCACTCTACACCAGCATTGTAAGTCACATTGGTCAAAGCAAAGGGGAAAAGGTAGTCACATCAAATATTGATACAAAAACATCATATATGCCTTAAGAACATTAAAGTAGAAAGAAGACGAGCAACCAAGTAATTGTACCTGCACGCGACCAGTTTTAAGAAGGATAAAACCCAGTGTGTTCCATACAGCTGTCTGTCTAACATCTGACTGCACCGACTCTTTCAGCTTAGACAGAATCTCTTCAAGTTCATGAGGCTCAAGTTCTTTATCAGAACTATTTTCAGATGAACTTTCTAGTAACAGGCACTAAAAGGATTATAAAATATGTTAATGAACAGAGATATTAGAATCATAAATCCATCAAATTAAGACCATTGCACCTGTGCATGGTGAATCTGAACTAACGAAAGCAACTCTGGCCTATCAATCTCAGCCTCAGGCCTGAGCAAGATCTGTTCTGCCTTCTCATAAGCCAACACAGCCTAAAATATTTTTAATGAACATTGAGTAAGCTATATGTATCAATAGTAACAAGTAGAATTGAAAGCACTGCTTAGTACCTTTTGAGGCTGGCTTAATCTTTGGTACATCAAGCCAAGTATAAAATGTGCATGAGCATTTTTGGGCATCTTCTTTGCAACATGAACCAAGCCCTAAACATAAACTTATTTTGTTGGTAATAAAACAAAAACAACAACAATAGCAATAATAGCAACAATGGCAAAAATTGAAGCGGCATGACAACAAATTATTATTGTCAAAATTACAGTTGACTTTTCAATGTCCCACTTTGCTAAATAAGCAACTGATGATGGAAATGCAGTGGTTAGTTTCTAAGAAAACAAACTAAAATCAATCATGGTAAGCTAACGGTTGAGTGAACAGCTGGGGGAGGACTTGATTCAGTCATAGATCCATATCAAACAAAACCCATTATAATAAGTTACATATAAGCAAAACAACAAATAACCAATTGAGTTTATATTGAAATTATGCTGCCATTCTACACATAAAAAGGAAATACAGAGAAAAAAGAATACTGTTTGAATATTAGTCTATCACCAAGCCACCATGTCCCAATAAATACAACATTTTAAGCTCAGTAACAGTTCATAACAGCTACAAAATGTTCAAAACTTGAGAAGAAAACATTTTGAGAAGTGTTTTTTTCTAAATGGTAACATAGGAACAAGAAAATGTCTTATATACACCACATCTCAATTGGATAGCTAGAAATATTTTATCTAATAAAGAAAAACATGTTAAAAACAATTCCCATCACAATGACTAGGCATGATTAATCTCTGGTCATATTTTACTGGAAATAACAGTTGAAAACTATATCCGATTGCCCATGAATCAACTTCCTAAATAATTCAACAAACAAAAAAACTAGACATTTTGATCCCGAGAAAACTTGTCACGTTGAAAAATGAATCAGAACAATGAATATAAACCATTATATTACATCCTAGCGGTCTATATTAAAAGAAAAAATAGACATGATTTTTTAAGTACTCATGTGATGCGACCACCAACTAATTTTCAATCTTGACATTTCATGTATGATTGTATAGTCCAGATTTATAGTTCTCATTTCTCAAAATAATCAAGAGTTCTCTTCACATATCCTCCAGCTCTGTGTGTGTGTGTCTCTCTCTCTCTCTCTCTCTCTCTCTCTATATATATATATATATATATATATATATATATATATATATATATATAGATATATTCTCAAGGACACACAAACTTAATAGAGTTTAAAAGTAGGATGTTTTTAATAAATGAGGAAAATATCTAACAACATTAGAGTAAACTTACAGTCTTCACACTGCTAACTTTTTCCTCCCGAGATGAAGGAGGTCCTTGAACATGTTGATCACCATCTGCATCAGCTCCACAATCAAGAGAAGACTCTGTCTTGCTAAGTCTGGAACGACATTTGCCCAGTTTATTCAACTTTTTACTTTCACCTTCAATGCTATCAGTGTCTTTGGACAACAAACTCTTATCTTGACCGCTTTCATCATTCGCCAAACTATATATTCGTTAAAGAATAAAAATAACAAGAAGCAACAAACAGATACTGTCTCAGACATTCATTTTCCAGTAATAGGTCCTACCATCAAAACAACATTTTAGAGAATATTGGTGACCATTAAACGAGTAATAAGCAAGTAAACATATCTTCTACATAACACAGCGCAAAGAAGTACTTATATCTTTTATATTGGGTGCTACTAACTAATACCTTTAGGACACTAGTTAAGGAATCAATAAATAGGAAGTTCTAACATTGAAATTGCATGGAAAATCACAATGAAATGCAGGCTTATACATTCCAATAAAAAATCTTTCCACTCTTGATACCTTGACCTGTAGTATTTTCGTTTTACACTATATTTTTTGAGTAATCCCTCAACCTGAAGTTGGTTATCCATCTTAAACATGTCACCATGTTAGTTTCTTAACAAAAGACTAAAAATTAATCACTCAAAGATCTGAAAAGTCACCACATTTTAGTCCTCTCAAAAATATAAAATATAACCGTATTCATCCTTATAAATTTCCCCTACAATACATCTTGTAACCCACCACAGTCTGTTATTGAAGCCAGTAACTTCAACAAAATTAACACCCTTTCTCCATCTTCCTACTTTTTCAACATACACCCAAAACAACCTACCCGAAACAAATGAAGACTGACTATATTTCCGAAAGTCTCACGACATTTAAATTTACGCAGAGTTTAAAAAATGAATGTTCTTCTGGCTATGACCTCTAAGGGTTTGGTAAGTTCCTAAGTTGGAGATTTCAATTGGTTCTCCAAGACAGAAAATCATAAATCAAAAGATGAAAAGGGAAAATTGAAATTATGCCAGAATGAGGAAGAGAGTATTACGTTGCAATCGATGGAGGATGGACAAGGGAAGAGTCGTCGTCGTCGGCTTCAGGAGGATCAACGTTGAGGTCGGCCAAAACGACGAGCTTCGCTGACGTATGGTGAAGAACCCTGGAGTTAGAGCTCTCTTCTACTGCTGCTACTCCAAACTTCTCCGCCATTTCTTGAGTGTTAGTTAGGTTTCGCGTTCCGCGTTTTCCTCTTATATACTTTTTTATCTAAACTCGTTGGGATTAGGATTTCACATCCAATATTTTTTTTTATATATAAATTTGTTTTCACTACTATAAAATATAGTTTAAAATATTTTATAATTATCATTTTTATTTTATTTTATTCACCTTGTCGTCTAAATTCGTTTGCATTGTTGAAATTTACGTGAACTATTTCATATAAACGATGTTAGTCAATATTTGAGGAAGAAGAGAAAAAACGTAAAATGGTTCTAACGATATGATATGAAATGGGATGTTTTAAATTATAGAAAATAAAATCGTATAACTTTATTCTAAATATTAGAACTTCTAAAATAAAATAAGGTTGAAATATATTGTAATGTAATGGATATGAATTTAATGACTACGGACTAACAGATGATATTGATATTTGTTTGGGTATAAATAATGTAGAGCAACTTAAACTAAACCATTTGAATTATTATATATTTGTTAATGCAAAAATAATTACTTGATTTATTTTAAAGTATTTTTTTATAAGCAAATCAATATATATATATATATATATATATATATATATATATATATATATATATATATATATAAGTATATAAGTTAGTAATTAATTTATTGAAATTATATTAAACATTTTAAAATGTTTATTGTCATAAAATGCAAATCGTACAATCCATGCAATATTTGCAAGGAAACTTTATTTCAAAACTCATTGGAATAATATTAATTAAATAATCGGCTATTAAATACATGATCATGAAAAATGTTGACACTAAAATCAATATTAAAAAGAAACGCAACTTGAAAAACCTTCACTTTGTAGAAATGAAGACCAATAATAACATGTTGAGCTTATTCGGATGCAATAAATGCATTCAAATCATCAACATAGTTTCCAAACAGTGTGCATTCCATCCGAAAACTATTAAGAAACAACAAATTACAAAATTAAAAAATATTTGACAATATAACAATCAATAAACAAAGTATCAAGGAGAGTAATAACTTAAAAACTACAAACAAAAAACAAGTCTTATCCATCAGCTTCAACTGAAATGACATTCATCTTGATTATTTTTTTAGCCCTTCCGATCTCAGAATTCCAGCTATATTTGCGTAAAACGTCACTTGTTAGCTATACCAAAATGTTGAAATTAATTTTTTCCTGAAAAGAAAAACATTAACAATAAGTTTTAATATTTAAACTTACCAACCAAATAGTCGGTGTCAAATCCATGAGTATTCAGAACAAAAAAAGGGAATTTATTTGGTATTTATTTAGGAATTAATTCAGAATTAACCAAAACAACTTTGGGGCCAGTTAATCTTATAATTGTGGCGGGTGGTTCTATATATACCACCATTGGAGGAAACACTAAATGGGGTAATAGAATAGACCTTATTCTCAAGGATTTCGTTCTAAAATTTGTATATAAGAGTATGTTTTACAAAACACTGGATTCTAACACTCTTGCATTCAACCATAAATATAAATTATTTGTAGTTATAAAATCAAGGAAGAGTAAGTATTTGTACTTATCAAAGTTTTAAGAATATGTTGTGCAAGATTACCTCCTTGTCTTCCAGCACAAAGTCCATCGAAAAAGGAGGTTTGTGTTAACTCAAATCTGCAACAAATCATAAACGAATTACCCTCCCAACAACAATCCATGTCTCCTTCTCAAAAGTAACTTCAACTATGGAATGAACTTCTTTATGGAGACCCGACATTCTTAATTCTTAATTCTGAATGGTGACCTCAAATACAATGAGCATAACAACATGTTATTGCCAATAGTATAAACAATATGAATTGTATAAATTCAAATGAAATGAAACTTAAATCAAATTCAACTGAAACCAAATTGAAATTAAAATGAAATTACATGCGAATATTTAAATTCAATTTCAATTCCAATTCAAACTGAAATTGAAAGTCAAACACAAAATTACATTGATTAAAGCAATTGAATCCATTTTGTTGATTCTTTTGTGCAATCTGTACAATATGCAAAACTGTACAATATTACACCTACACATATTAAACATAAAAAGATAGCAAGAACCATACCAATGTAAAAAGCCATTAATTTGTGTTTTGTGCCATTTTCATACTTATAGCAAAATGTGCAGATGAATACAAAAAGGATGACACCAGGTATGCAAAAATACTCTTTTTAACAAAATAATTCAGAAGAATCCATAATCCTAACCTTATTACACCAATGCAATCCAGACTTGTAAAATTATAGAATGAATACAAAAGCAACCCCTAAACATATAAACTCATGAAAGCATTGCAATGAACAATTGTAAACCTAAAGTAACACAACAAAAATATTGAATTTGGGCAAAAACATATATGCTTTGAATAGATAAAATAAAATAAATAAATATTTTTAGCAAACGGTGCAGAGAACACATAAAAGGAAATCAAAATGAAAGAAGAATGATGTAATTTGGTCCTAACTGTTGGCAAAAGCAAATACAAGTCTAATGCTGAAGCAAGATTTTGATGATGATAAAAGAAGCTTAAAAGCCATCTGGAAGTCAATTTGAAGAACATGTATTTTTATGTTTAAAGCTATCTTGTAAATAGTAGTTAGAATCAACATGCAAAGATAAAAAATATGTAATTTCTCGAAAAATCAATATGATAATCGATTATCACTTAGGATAATCGATTATCCTGAGCTGAGTCAATTTTTTCAGGATAGCATTGGAATAATCGATTATCACCTTTGATAATCGATTATCTGCTCAAAAATTTGTTTTCAGAAAATGCACTGCAATAATCAATTATCAATCGATTATCCTGGTCAGTTGAGTGCGACTGTTTAGTTTTTGACCTAATTTTTGGAACCCCTATTTAAGGAACATCAGAGTTACTTCGAACTCACCTTTTTTGAGAAGCTAGAGTGCTAGTGTTGTGGCTATAAAGAGAGTTCTCTGAGTGTTCTCAAAAGAAGCTTTGAAAAACCTAGTGTGGGTAGAGCGATAAATTTTCCTGAGAGGTTTTCTAAGAGATTGAGTGTTGCTGTTGTTGCTAGGAAAGCTAAGGTCAAGGTTCTCTGTGTGATTCAGAGAAAGGTGTTCATCTCTTGTGTGTTCAAGAGAGGTGTTTTCTTTCCTTACTCTTTTATTATCCGATTGTAATCTCATATTTGTTAATGATTTAGTTAATCTCTTTATTTGAAGAGATTAACAACTAGATGTAGGATCTTTTTGATTTGAACCAGTATAAATACTTGTGTTCAATCTTCTTCTCTATCTCTTTATTTCATCTACTATTGTGTTTAAAGAAATTAATATTTGATTTAATCGATAAAATTTGGAAAAATTTTAAAGTATTAATTTTATTGCTTAAAACCAATTCACCCTCCTCTTAGTTTTTGTCCAAACGCTTAAACATTCCGCTGCGCGATACCAACAATTGGTATCAAAGCTTGCTTTGATAGTTATTCAAATTTTTCGAAAATGGTTGGACAAAATCAAACTTTTGCTGAGGGTGCGTCTATCAACAGACCTCCTCTATTTACTGGTGAAAATTATCCTTTCTGGAAAGTTAAGATGCATATTTTTCTGGAATTTGTTGATAAAGGTATTTGGGATGCTGTGTTAAATGGTCCATTTGTTTCTGTTAATGTTGTAAATGATGTGCAGGAACCAAAGTCATTCTCGCAATGGACAACAGACGAAAATAGACGAGCTCAGTATGATGTAAAAGCTAGAAATATAATTTCATCTACCTTAACCCTAGATGAGTTTTACAAGATCTCAGTCTGCACCAATGCACAAGATATGTGGGAAATATTGCGTGTGACCCATGAAGGAACATACGATGTGAAAAGGGCACGCAAGAACTCCTTGATCCAAGAATAAGAAATGTTTCGGATGCAACAAGGAGAAACTATCTACGATGTGTAGAAACGATTCACACACATCGTCAATCATCTCACAGGTCTAGGTAAAACTTTTGACACTGATGAATTAAATATAAAAATTCTTAAATCCTTGAACAGGACTTGGCAGCCGAAGGTGACAACCATCACAGAGTCACAAAATCTTGCACAATGACGATGACGACCCTATTTGGAAAGCTAAGGGAGCATGAGCTTGAACTGGGTAGACTAAAGGAAGAAGAAGATATTGGAAGAAAGAAGAACATTGCCTTCAAAACTGAAGTGGTTAAAGGCAATAAGCAAAAAGAAGAAGAAGATTCGGATGACGATGAAAATCTTAGTCTCATGATTAAGAAGTTTACAAAATTCATGAAGGCCAAAAGTAAAAATCAATTCAATAACAACAAGAAGGAGAATCAAGGATCATCCTCAAATTTCAAATGCTACGGATCTGGAGAATCTGGACACGTCAAGGCTGATTGCCCAAATTCAAAGAAAAGTGAAGAAAAGAAGGGTAGAAAATTCTTTAAAAAGAAGGCATACATAGCATGGGAAGACAATGCCTCAAGCTCATCAAATTCTAGCGATTCTGATAATGAAGAAGCAAATCTATGTTTGATGGCTAATCACGATGATTCTGACAGTGAGGTAAATCCGACTTGCAATGAAAATGACTATGATGATCTATATGATGCTTTTCAACAATTACTTGTTAAATCTAGTAAATTGGATACTTCTTAGAGCTGTCAAAATGGGTTGGAACCCGCGAGCCAACCCGGCTCACCACGGGTTCGGGTCGGGTTGGGTTGAAATTTTTTTACAAATTTCAATACGGGTTGATTTTTGACCCAACTCATTTAGAACCCGGCTCATCCGGGTTGAACCCGTAGTAAGCCGGGTTGGTGCAGATAAAAGGGTCACACAAGTGTTTTTTTATTTATTTTTATTAAGTTGTGATTTACATTTGGGTCATGTTAGGTTGTTTTTTTATCCTACCCATTAATAATTTGTATTTTTTTATTTTGATTTGTATTTGGATTGTATTAAAGTTTATTTAAATTTTAATTAGAATTACAATTTAGTTTTGACTGAAAAAATAAATAAAAAAATAATATTTTTTTAATTAAGTGAACTCGTGAGCCAACCCGTTTAACTCGCCAACCCATGGTGAGCCGAGCCGGGTTCCAATTTTTTTGGCTCGCTAAAAAGTGAGCCGGGTTGGGTTGACTCACTAAATCATCAACCCGTGGTGGGTCGAGCTGGATCGGGCCGGGTTACCCGTTTTGACAACTCTAATACTGCTCATAAAAAGTTAAAATCTGATTTTAAAGATTTGCAAAGTAAATTTGAAAAATCTCTCTTGAAGAAGAATTTCTGAAAAAATAAAATTTCAATATTAGAAAATAAAGAAAAAGAAACTGTTGAATGTGCTTCATTTAAAAGTTACATGTTTGATATATGTATTTTGGAGAAACATCTTGAAGATGCGTTAGAAAATAAAAACTGTGAAAAGTTTGATCTCAAGGAAAATCCAAATAAGACCAAGCATGCTCATAATCATAATTTTAAAAATAAAACTAAAAGAAATCGTAGAGTTTGGGTAGAAAAAGGAGCGTCTCATTCTATGAATATATATGCATGTACTGCTACATGTTTTTATTGCATGAAAAAGGGTCATACTTCAAATAAATGAAATATTAAACATTTTGGTGTTCCAAATGGGAAGTATCATTGGGTGCCTGTTCATAAGTAGATATTTTTCTTCTAACCCCAAGGACCCAAACAAGTTGTTGGGGACCTAAATGAATTGTTTCCTTATTTTGTAGATGACTTCTACATCCAAAAGATCAATGTGGTATCTTGACAGTGGTTGTTCAAGACACATGACTAGAGATAAAAAGAAGTTTAAGAACTTTAAAAGAAAGGAACAAGGATTTGTTACATATGGGGATAATAACAAGGGAAAAATACTTGGAACGGGTGATGTAGGTGGAGGAAATAATTTGGAGATCAAGGATGTACCGTATGTGGAAGGACTAAAGCACAATCTTCTCAGCATAAGCCAATTATGTGATAAAGGACTCAAAGTAATATTTGAGAGTGACTTTTGCACTATTCATCAAAAGGACTCCAAAGAAGTGGCCTTAAAAGGTATGAGACACAATAACATTTACTTGATTGATCTTGATACTGCATCATCTAGTGATATAACTTGTTTGGTTGTTAAAGAAGAAAATCCTTGGTTGTGGCATAAACGAGCTACTCATATTCACATGCAACAATTAAACAAACTAATTTCTAAAGAATTAGTAATTGGATTGCCAAAAATAAAGTTTGAAAAAGATAAACTATGTGATGATGCATGTCAAAAAGGAAAACAAGTAAAATCATCATTTCATTCAAAAAATGTGATTTATACATCAAAGCCTTTAGAACTTTTGCATATGGATTTGTTTGGTCCTTCAAGGACAAAAAATTTTGGGGGAAATTATTATGCTCTTGTTATTGTTGATGATTACTCAAGATATACATGGACCTTCTTTCTCACACTAAAAAGTGAGGCTTTTAAAGCTTTTAAGAAATTTGCAAAAGTGATTCAAAATGAAAAAGATTTGAAAATTAAAATTTTAAGAAGTGATCATGGTGGAGAATTTCAAAATGAATTGTTTGAAAACTTTTGTGAAGAAAACGGAATTATGCATAATTTTTCTGCACCTAGAACTCCTCAACAAAATGGAGTTGTAGAAAGGAAAAATATATCCTTAGAAGAATTAGCTCGCACAATGTTGAACGAATATGATGTGCCTAAATATTTTTGGGCTGATGTTGTGAGCACGACTTGTTATATATTAAATAGAATGCTCATTAGACCAATTTTGAAAATTACTCCCTATGAATTGTTTAAAGGAAGAAAGCCTAATGTAGGACATTTAAAAATATTTGGATGCAAATGTTTTATCCTAAACAATGGAAAAGAAAATCTGGGTAAATTTGACTCTAAAGCAGATGAAGCTATTTTCTTAGGATATTCATTAACTAGTAAAGCCTATAGAGTTTTTAATAGAAGAACTTTGAATGTAGAAGAATCTATGCATGTTGTTTTTGATGAAATTGTGGACCTTGAGGAGAACCCTCTTGAGTCAAATAAAACAAATGCGGGTGATGAATAATATTTTAAAGAAGCTTTTGATGAGATGTACCTAAATGAGAACCCATTGGCTGAACCTGAAGATCTTGCAAAAAACTAGAAATCACCTAGAGGATTGTCTCTGGAAAATGTCATTGGAGATATATCAAAGGAAGTAGTAACTAGAAATATGTCAAATTTCTGTATGACTATTGCTTTTGTTTCACAGATAGAACCCAAAAATGTAGAAGAAGCTCTTCAAGATGATCAATGGTGTATAGCAATGCAAGAAGAACTGAATCAATTTGAAAGGAATGAAGTTTGGGAACTCATTCCTCGGGATGATTCACACCAAGTCATAGGAACAAAATGGGTGTTCAGAAACAAGCTGGATGAAGATGGAAACATCACTAAAAACAAAGCCAGACTTGTAGCAAAGGGATACAAACAAGAAGAAGGTATAGATTATGATGAGACATATGCTCCAGTTGCCAGGTTAGAAGCTATATGTTTACTTCTTGCTTATACTTCTCTCATGAAATTTAAACTGTATTAGATGGATGTCAAAAGTGCTTTCTTAAATGGATTTATTAAAGAAAATGTGTATGTTGAAAAACCACCTAGCTTTGAAGACTATAAGTTTCCTAATCACATTTATAAATTGAAGAAAGCATTGTATGGATTAAAACAAGCACCTAGATCTTTGTATGAACGATTAAGTACATTTTTGTTAGAAAATGATTTTAAAAGAGGTAAAATTGATCTAACTTTGTTTATTAAAAGAGTAGATGAGCATATTTTGCTAGTTGAAATTTATGTAGATGACATAATATTTGGGTCTACTGATAGTTCTCTATGTCAGGGCTTTGCAAGTATAATGCAGGAAGAATTTGAGATGTCAATGATGGGAGAATTAACATTCTTTTTAGGTCTACAAATTAAGCAAATGGAAAATGGAACTTTCATTTCTCAATCTAAGTATTGTAAAGAAGTACTTAAGAAATTTGGAATGGATAATGCTAAGGAAGCAAGTACTGCTATGGGAACCTCCTGCTTTTTAGACAAAGATGAATTAGGAAAAGAGGTAAATCAGACTATGTTTAGAGGCATGATAGGTTCTTTGTTATATCTTACTGCAAGTAGGCTTGACACTATGTAATCTGTATGTGTGTGTGCTCATTTTCAAGCCAATCCAAATGAATCACATCTTACTACTGTGAAAAGAATCTTAAAATATTTAAAAGGAACTGCATGCTTTGGACTTTGGTACCCTTTAAGAGCATCTCCTAATTTGATAGGCTATTCAGATGCTGATTATGGTGGTTGTAAAATAGATAGAAAAAGTACCAGTGGTGCTTGTCACCTCTTAGGAAGTTCATTAGTATCTTGGCACTCTAAGAAACAAGCTTGTGTGGCTTTGTCAACTACAGAGGCTGAATACATAGCAGTTGGAAACTGTTGTGCTCAAATTCTTTGGATGAAACAACAATTAGAAGACTATAATATCTTTCTAAATCATATACCTCTGAAATGTGATAATACCAGTGCCATTAACTTAACAAAAAATCCCATAATGCACTCTAGGACAAAGCACATTGAAATAAGACATCACTTCCTAAGAGATCACATAAATAAAGGGAACTGTGAGATAGAATACGTAGATACAAAGCATCAATTAGCTAATATCTTTACCAAACCATTAGCTAAAGATAGATTTTATGAACTAAGAAGAGACTTAGGCATATTAGAGATCTCTTAAAGTGCCAAAAACTCAATTTCCCTCAAAAATTCGAAAAATAACGTCAATAATCGATTATCAGTATCAATAATCGATTATCAGCCTCTCTTAAGATCTCAAACTATTCTGGAATAATCGGTTATTAGGTGCAATAATCGATTATCATTAATTCTAAGCCAAGTATCAAAACCACTATGGAATAATCGATTATCACTTAGGAAAATCGATTATCAGTTCGTCAAGATTCATGTTTTACATAACTTTTAAAACAATAATCGATTATCACTTTCAGATAATCGATTATTACACGTCGTTGGACCACATTATTTCAAAAACTAGTCGTTGTAACGGCTAGATTTGCATTAAAATCTGTGTATATGGCAGTTGGAGACATTTATCTATAAATATAAGCCATTTTGGTCGCTGGTACACTCTTTTCTCACCTCACACACTCAAGAACCTCTCATTTTCTAAAAAAATTTCAAAGTTTTCCTCTCCTCAAACTTAAACAATGGCTGAAGCTTTTCGTAGGAAGATTCCTACCCGCAGAAGAACTGCATCTCGTGCCCCTCAACCCTCAACTGCACCTAGGACTGCCTCCATTGAAGGCTGGATTTTAGATGAAGATAGGAGATCTGAATTCATCACTTTATGGAAAGACAAGCCCTTTATCACTCCAAAATTCATCAAATCTCAATGGTTTGTCAATTGCCATTTTACAATCTCTGCCTTTCTTGCTGAACAAGGGGTCAAATTCTTCACAGAGATGCAGGGCACCTACTACCCTGATCTGGTATGAGCCTTCTACTTCAACTACAAATTTAGAGATGGAGTGGGTTTTACAAAAGTGAAAGGCGTCGACATCATTCCGGATGATGATATTTGGAAAAATGTTGCTCAATTTCCCATTCATGATGGTACATCTCCAATCCTCACTGTTGGCATTGAAGGATTCAACAGAATATTCGCCTATAGAATCATTTATGTGAAGATTAGATCAAGAAATAGGCCGACAATTGCTAGTAGGACCTCTCAAAGTTGATGAGTGTCTATTTCACTATCTTATTGTCGGGATTTTATGTCCACGTGGTACAAATCATGCACAGTTCAGTGAAGTTGATCTCATGATTATCTATGCTATGCTCAATCACATTCCTATCCATTGGCCAAGCATTATTCTTGACACAATGCTTAAGGCCAAGTGACTGCCTCAATATCCACTCCCGTATTCTTTGCTAATCTCTCGCATTTGTGAGTACAAAAGTGTAAATGTCTTTGATGAACAATCTCATAACACCACTGATGCAAATAAAATTGCGGAAAATTCCTTGAAGCAAATGAAATTTATTCCTTTTGGGAATACTTACATTCACAAGGATGATATGCCTCCCTCAGACCATGAAGAAGAAAAGAATCCTCCCACTGCTCCTATCCCTCCTGTTGACACCAATATTGGCTCATCACGTGAGGTTGGTGGCTCATCCTCTTCTTTAGAGGATCACATTTTAAACCTAAACCATAGACTTGAAGAATTCTTTCTCATCTCCACTACCCGACATGAAGAAGTCACTGGCTTAATTAGAGGACTAGATTCTAGGATTTCTAATCTAGAACATAAGTTTGACAAATATGATGAAGATGATGACATGAGTCAAGAATTTTAAATGTCTACATCATTGTTATTATTTTTTTTGCTATTGTAAAGTGTTTACCATTGTTATTATTTCTTAATAAAAGTCCATTTTATTTACCATTGTCTAATTGAGGGGGAGCTTTTCTCTTAAACTTTTTTTCAAATGATCAAAACAGGGGGAGAAAAAGTTTAAAAGTTTCAACCAAACAGTGTTACTAACAAATCTATTTGTGGGATTTTTTGATTGCAAATACTTTAAACATATTGTTTTGATCATCATCAAAAAGGGGAAGATTGTTGGCAAAAGCAAATACAAGTCTAATGCTGAAGCAAGATTTTGATGATGATAAAAGAAGCCTAAAAGCCATCTGGAAGTCAATTTGAAGAACATGTATTTTTATGTTTAAAGTTATCTTGTAAATAGTAATTAGATTAGTTAGAATCAACATGCAAAGATAAAAAATCTGTAATTTCTCGAAAAATCAATATGATAATCGATTATCACTTAGGATAATCGATTATCCTGAGCTGAGTCAATTTTTTCAGGATAGCATTGGAATAATCGATTATCACTTCTGATAATCGATTATCTGCTCAAAAATTTATTTTCAGAAAATGCACTGGAATAATCGATTATCAGTGATAATCGATTATCCTGGTCAGTTGAGCGCGACTGTTCAGTTTTTGACCTAATTTTTGGAACCCCTATTTAAGGAACATCAGAGTTACTTCGAACTCACCTTTTTTGAGAAGCTAGAGTGCTAGTGTTGTGGCTGTAAAGAGAGTTCTCTGAGTGTTCTCAAAAGAAGCTTTGAAAAACCTAGTGTGGGTAGAGCGATAACTTTTCCTGAGAGGTTTTCTAGGAGATTGAGTGTTGCTGTTGTTTCTAGGAAAGCTAAGGTCAAGGTTCTCTGTGTGATTCAGAGAAAGGTGTTCATCTCTTGTGTGTTCAAGAGAGGTGTTTTCTTTCCTTACTCTTTTATTATCCGATTGTAATATGATATTTGTTAGTGATTTAGTTAATATCTTTATTTGAAGAGATTAACAACTAGACGTAGGATCTTTTGATCTGAACCGGTATAAATACTTGTGTTTAATCTTCTTCTCTGTCTCTTTATTTCATCTACTATTGTGTTTAAAGAAATTAATATTTGATTTAATCGATAAAATTTGGAAAAATTTTAAAGTATTAATTTTATTGCTTAAAACACCCCTCTTGATTTTTGTCCAAATGCTTAAACATTCCGTTGTGTGATAGCAACACTAATAAATTTATAAATTAGCTTGTAGAATGTATGAGCAAGTAAGGGAACATGAAACTTTTATAAAAGGCACATCAAGGTGAGGATTAGGAAAGTAAAACTAAGTCACTATATTTGGTGATGATTCACAAAAAAAGGAAGCTTTGGTTTGATGCAATGGCCTGATGTTATCTACTAAAATGGTTTGATGCAATGGTCTACAAAGAGAGGAAATATCTAATGAAATATACATTATTATAATCTAAGTTCCAATCACTAAATTATCTAAAGATAACAAAGATATGAATTCGAAACACGTTTTTTAATTTATTAACATTGAAAAAAATGAAAATTATGAATAAAATAATCAATGCAAAATATGGGCAAATGGGGGAACAAACCGTTTCTGTAAAAGGCAGAGCAAGGTAAGTATTAGGAAAGTAAAACTGAGTCATTGTCATTCGATGATGATTCACAAACAAAGGAACTTTGATAGAATGGTCTACAAATATGATTCACGGATGGTTTCTTTGGTAATGAGCATAAAAAAAAACTTAAACTTTGGTTTGTGGATGGATGGTTTGGTGCAATGGTCTGCAAATATGACTCATAGATGGTCTCTTTGGTGATGAGCATAAGAAGAACTTAAACTTTAGTTTGTGGATGGATGATTTGATGCAATAATCTACATAGAGAGAAAATATCTAATGAAATATATATTATTATAATCTAAGTTCTAATAAGTAAATTATCTAAAGTTAAAAGATATAAACTCGGTAAACATTTTTTAATTTATTAACATTGAGAAAAGGGCAATTATGAATTTAAGTGAACAAATTAGCATTAACATATCAAAATATTAATTAAAAGGTTAAAAATGAATTATATGTGATCATTTACCAAATTAACTAAAGTTAAATAAAGATATGATTTTGTTAATATTTTTTAAAATTAATTAGAATTGAAAAAAATATTATTATAAACAATTAAATTAAATATATGATACATGTTGTGATAGTTAACTAAATTATCTAAAATAAAGAAAGATATGATTTGAATATACTTTTTTTAATTTATTAACATTGAAAAAAAAAGGGAATTATGAATAAAAAATTCAATGCAAAAATGTATCAAAGAAATATAGGATATATGCCATAAAACATAAAACTTACCATAACGTCGAATTGAAACATGAAACATTCTTTCTATTTTTTTTACATTCCAAGGAGTTTTTTAAAATGATAAAGACCACCTAAGATACAAAATAACAAAAGACATACTAAATAAAACATTAAAAAAAAACAATATTTGAACATATTACAATTACTTATCATTGATAAAAACATCAATTTTGACATGCCAACACACCTTCTGTGCATGAAAAACGATACATTTTTCTTCTTCAGTTGATAAGCACTACAAAACATCTTCCAACCAGCTCCAATTTTAGTAGACCTCCTCGGAGAATTTTGGATGAGTATCTTGCACTTAACCTTCTTTTGGCTACAGTTGGTAGATCCTGACAAATTTCACAAACATATATAATAAGATAATGAAAATGAAATCAAAATTTATTGATATTAAGCCAGATTCAAAGTCAGAAAAAGTCATTTAAAATAGCGTTACCATACATTGCACTTCAGTGAGTGTAATCCAAAATACAAAAAGTATTGTTTGTCTCGCCTCTTCAAGGTAGAACCTTTTTATATGTGAGTCCTTGCATTGGCCTAGAAGAACTATTATTTGGAAGAAAATAGCCGCCACGTAGGAGAAAAAAAAAAGTGACAACAAAATAGTCAAATGTAAAAGAAATACAAATTAATATAAAATGTTTTGAAAAACAATGAAATAGAAAAAGAAACCTAAAGATGATATGTTGATCTCTTGAGATGTTAAAAATTTCTATAAGGTCCCACCAAGTCTGGGACGATACACATCTTTATTGTACATATCCACAACTTTGTTACCTGGATCATCTGTCAAAAACCATTCTTCTGGGAGTCTTTTGAAAGTGAAGTAAAAATCATATTGACAGTACCTTCATTCTCCATCTTTCAAAAATAATTCAACAAATATTTAGCCAGAAAAAGGAAAGGGAAAGAAGAAATCATAACTCTAACAAATAAATAACAAATGGAAAGGGAAAGAACAACAAACATTTTTGTGTGATTAGGAAAAATAATAGTAAATTTCAAATATAGCACAAGTGTCATTACAGTAATAAATATACTTAAAGTAGTAATTGAAAAATTGATATTTTAATTGATTTTGAGATGAATTCTTCTCCTTGTGATACATGTCGAGAATTTTCTGTTTGTATTTCATATTTTGTATTTTTTATAGATTATATACATATAAAATTTTATATGAAGGCAGAACATAAAATTAATCACCAAATTAATATATATATATATATATATATATATATATATATATATATATATATATATAATAAAATTACCTTTATAACAAATTATAAAGTTACTTTTGATAACACAATTTTTTGTTATTAATTTCTATACAACACTTACATGAAATTAATATTGTAAGGCCCACTTATTATTCTGTCCTAATGTTTAAGGCATGCCCCAATCAGTTGGGCCTAAGGCTGGCTCATAGGGTGCCCAAAGCTCCTAAATCATCCTAACACTCTCACTCTCTACTCACTTTCAGAAAATCAGCTTCTCAAACCCTCTCTTAGAACAACAATAGTGCTCGTCTAGGGTTTAAACCCCATTCCTCATCAAGCTAGCTCAGTCTCGTTTTCTAAGTCACGTAAGTGGTTTCTGTCCTTGCTTTTCCTCTCTGGTTTAGTTCTTCGTAATTATTGTTAGGGTTCCCTTTAATAACCTCGTGCTCCATCTATAATAGTGTTTCCAGCTCGCAAATATGCTTCGAGAACTCTCATACTCACTTGCTTGGGTGTCATAGTTTTCTGCTAGCATTTTTCGGGTAAGGGAAGTTAGGGCTTTTTCTGTTTTCAAGTTTTAAAGTACATTGCTGGTTTTATTCGACTTTATTTCGTGCATATGGTGATCAAACTATGTTTAACATGATATGATTGTGTATTGTGCATTGTTCTAGACGAATCTGTATATTGGCCTACGCAAACAGTGGAGGAAATATGATAATCTCGCCCAAGTGAGTGGAGCTCGCCTAAGCGAGAGTATCAGAAAACCCTCCCAGGTGTTGCGCGAGCTATCGCTCAGGCGACGAGCTCCAGTCTTGAGCGAGAAACCATCTCGCTCAAGCGAGGAGGTGTCGCCTGAGCAAGAGAACGTGGCAGTACCACTATTCCTCTTTCGAGCTCTCGCCTAGGCGAAAAGAGCTTGCTTGAGCGAGGCCTTTCAGCCTTAGCGAGAATTGGGCGAGAATGTGCCTAGGTCCTGTTTTCTCCTCTGTTCTTAGATGTTTGTCACATGTTTGACTAAATTTATTATGTTTAAGCATGGAATGAGTGATTTCTGCATGTATTGGATGGTTTATGGGCTAGCATTGATGAGTATGGCATGATCTTGGCATGTAACATGAATGGGATGATTGGTTATAAATGTTAACATGGAATTGGCATGTATAACGGCTTTATGTTGGTTGGAAAAACATGATATTGGTGTGGTTAGGACGTAATTCCACGATGGTTGCGTGGTGGTGCCTCATTGGTCAGGACGTAATTCCATGACTCTCTCGGTGAGACCTCATGGTGGTGCCTCATTGGTCTGAACGTAATTCCATGATGGTTGCATGGTGGTGCCTTATGGTTAGGACGTAATTTCATAACTCCTGTTAGTGGGGATCCATGGTGGTGCCTCATACTTAAGACGTAATTTCACGAAGTTCGTGGTGGTACCTCATTATATAATTTAGTGAGGATTCAAGGTAAGGATTACATCCTAACACTCTAAAGATTCAATTAGTCTCACGTAGAGTGTATTGACTCAAGTGGTGAGAGTAGCAGGAGGCCTTAGATCTTTGAAGACTAACCTTGTGAGTGGTAGGGTGAAACCCATTGGCAATTGGCTCTGCAGAGTAGTAGAGGCCACCATAAGTGCAAGCATCTAGTGAATCTGACTAATTATATGTATCCGGATAAGTGTGCTGGAGGCTCCGCTGCTTAGCTTTGGGTTGGATTCCATTGTCCAAGTTTCTTTTAGAGTTGTAGCCTATTTATTTGTCTGCCTCTTGGACAATTATTTTGGATATTGTCGACCCTTGTACTTTGTTTTGTATTGGCATCATTGTGTGCCCCAATATTTTATTTTAAGTACCTTAGATATTTGTAAGGAGTGACGTTATACTCCATGCTTTTACTTCTTATATTATTCTATGTCACATTTCATTTAATTAAGGTTATTATTTAAATGGGGTGTGACAAATATCTGCGAGAAAAAAGAACTTCTAAGAAAAGGTTTAACAAATAGACGTGAAATGACACTATTTCAATTTTTAAAAAATAAATAAATATATCTCAATTATATAAAAAAGAAATGTTTACCTTTTTTTCAATAGTGAACAAGTTGAATTATGGACCATAAGAATGATAACATACCCTAAAGCATTGACATGGGTTTATCTAAAGTTATTGAAAATAGAATTCTTGATCTACTCGATGATTAATGAACAATACTCAGTAGTTCATTCTCAAATTATGATGATGTAGTCGTTGACAAATCTTGATCATGTTTTCTCTTTTTATCCAACAAGAACCTCAATTTGACTTCTCTGTTGGTAATTCTTATTGTCAACACCCAATTTCGTCCGACAACAAAAAGATTAATAATTAACTGAAAAAGAGAGAACGAAAAAATATATTATTAATTTGAGAGTGAATGTTTATATATATATATATATATATATATATATATATATATTTATTTCTTTTTTATCTTTTTTTATTTTTATTTCTTTGGTTTTATTTTCATTTTATTCCACCGTAATTTTTTTATTATTTACTTTTACCTTTACTTTGTTTTTTCTATTTTTCTATTTTACTTTTCTCTTTTCCTTTTTTTTATTTTATTTTTCCTTTTCTTTCTTTTTTTTCTTTCTCATTCTTAAACGGTTTTTTTTAAGAAAAAAAGGAAAAAAAAAAAGGAAATTAAAGTGGCAGAGGTTATTAAGTGGTTGGACTTAAGTAGACTAGCTTCTCCCTTATTTGGGTGACGATTAGGCATGCAGAGTCTATACCTGCAGTGAGTTTTATACGCAAAAATGGAAATTGTATTGTTTAGAGTGGTAGGGTTAGGGATGGCAATTAGGGCCTGGCCCGCAGGCTCCGCACGCAGGCCCGTAGAAAAAAAATATGGGGTGGGCCAGGGTAATGAGCCCGCAGGCCCGCGTGGGCCCGGCCCGCATAGGCCCGCAGCCCGCGTGGGCTAGCCCACGGGCCGGCCCGCAAGCCCGCATAAAATTAAAAAAAAAAACTTGCACTTGTGTATATTAATTACTTCTTTTATGAACTCTTACATTAACGTTTTAAATTCTTGTATAACTGGAAAAGACAAGTATTATGTAATTTTTAATGTGCTAAAATTTAAAAAATACATTGTGTATGTCATTAGAGATGGCAAATAAACCCGTCCCCGTGGGTATTGCCCGAACCCGTCCCCGTTTTGACGGGGAATCCCCGCATTGACTGGGTATGGATATGGGTATGGGGAATCCCCGACTTTTTCAGTTGGGTATGGGGATGGGTATGGGGATGTACATA
>Ga0214543_1002351_pt1 | contig 37143 bp, 21 predicted proteins | sample CNSS2metaG_FD_160094 | JGI IMG/M metagenome (GOLD analysis project Ga0214543, IMG submission 160094) | Root nodule microbial communities from cowpea collected in UCLA plant growth center, Los Angeles, California, USA - CNSS2 | ecosystem: Host-associated > Plants > Roots > Nodule | place: USA... | reverse complement strand
TATATATATATATATATATATTAAACATGTTAGTTGAGAGGTTTTCGAGGTTGAAGAACTTAGTAATAGACCTGTCAAATTAGCTCACTTCTCATGATTTGGCCCACAGAGTCAAATTGGTCAAAAAGTTCCTCATTGAAAAGATCCACAGGGCCAAAAAGCCCTATGGGATAGGGCTAGCCCATGGGCCCTTTTTTAGAAAAAAAATTTATTCTAAATACAAGAAAAATTGGAAATAATTGAATAAAAAACTGAACAACTATCTTATTTGCACTATACCAATGTTGGGTCTGGTGCTTGTTTCTTTTTAATCATTTTCTTCCTTTTCCCACCATCAAATTATTTATATTTTCTCAATCTTTCTAACTCCCTATGGTATATCCAATGATTAAAGAGTTTATGAGATGCTTTTATGTACTTTTTTTTTCTTTATTGTATATGACCAAAGATATCTAATTTATTATATTAGAAAATAAATTTAAAACTACCAACTTATAAATTATTTGAATATGTATTTAATCATTATCACATGTGTTAGGATTTTAAAATAAATTTTTTACTTTTTATTTTATTGTTTTATAAATTTAAAACTTTTAGTAATCCTTTTCAAATTCATTATAAATTGATATTAATTTTTCTTTTAATAAATACTTTAATTATATATTAATTGTTAATAATATTGAAACAAAACTAAACAAAATCAAAATTTTTATTGCTTGGATAACTTGGAGAGTTGTGTGGAATAGCATAGTCTTTGCCTACTGAGTTGTGTGAAGACTTCTGGCTTTGCTGCCTCAAGTTTTATCATCTTTCTCTGTTCTCATTGCCCTTACCAAAAAGCAAGAAATGGAAGCAGCATGGGCCATAACTATAAGTCTCATAGTGATACTTGTTCTAACATGGGCATGGAAGATTCTTAACTGGTTATGGTTCAAACCAAGGAGACTTGAAAAGCTGCTAAGAGAACAAGGCTTTCAATTGACAGAGAGAAAAATAGATTTTATCAAAAAGGGGTTAAACCCATCCTAACCCTGTCCCAACCCACATCACTCAGAGCTTTTGGGGTTGAAGGTTTTTAAAAAGCCCCCCATTAAGTGGGTCATTAAAATAGGGTTTAGTTTTAAAGGGGTTTGGGGCTGACCCATGGGTTGTGGGTTAAAATGACAGGTCTACTTGGTAGTGATTTTTTTTTTGAAGATCCTTTAACATTTTGTAATAGCTTGAGAATGTTTTGCAAATTTTTTGCAAAACTTTCTTTGGATTTTGAAGTTGCTAATGCTACAATAATTTGTGTTTCTAGTTGAGGAACGGAGAAGATTCTAGATTTGCCATTTTGTAAAATTATAAATTTGTTATAAACCATTTGCAAATTTCTTCTAGATTTCCTTTAGAAGCGCCAAATTGAGTTCACCACTTAACATAGAAATTCCTTTGTAATATTGGTAGTTTGTTTGGATGTTTATTCTTACCGAATTTTTATTTCCATGAGAATACTTATGGTAATGAAAACTCAAAAAAGAATGTTAAGTTTGTCGAAATCATTCAATCATGGTCATATTTGGTTTTGAAGTATTTATATTTGTCATTTGTTGGGGAGGGAAGAATTTCTTCAATTGGTCCACAAAAGTCCCACCATTGGAGGAAAAAAAAATTGGAAATTTATATTTGTTATTTCTTTTGAAATAAATTAGCTATCATAGGCGATAGGTCTTATTTTGATAATAGAACACTTTGGTTCAAGCATCAATATAATCTCAATAATTATATCCAATGGCTCGGGTCAGTCTAGTCGGTTAGTCTCGACCTTCGTTTTGGATCGGTCCGAATCGACTTGACTTGATTTTTTACTCAGATTCAAAGTATTCTTTTTAGGAGTTAATTAAAGTATTTTAGTGGAGCCAAACCCACCTTAGTCTTAACCCACTTAAGAGTGAACTTTGGGGGCTGGAATTTTTTTTTGACTCCTTCATTTGGGGCTCCAAAAATAGAGCTTAATGAAGGATGGGTTAGGATTGGTCCATGGACCATTGGCCAAATTAACATCTTTAACAAGATATATGATTAGAATATGTGCTTATTAAGCATGAAAAGTACATGTGTGAGGTTCATGTCAGGTTTGAATGCAAAAAGGTCGATGTGTCATATATAGCATTCTCTTCTAGGGTGTAATAATTCTACTTTATTTTCAATTGCCTAATTTTTATCTCGGTTAAATATATCTTTTATTTTTAAACCAATTGTGTTTTAATTTAAATTAAATATATGCGTATTTGTTTTTCTTATATTTTCTTACCAATGATATGTTGAAAGTTATATTATAATTCATGAATTTTTTTATCACTAGTTAAACTTGTATCGTTAATTACATAAATTATCTAAAAAATGTAGAAACATTACATAATTTTTATAAAATGTAGAAAAAAATAATTATATATTTAATTTATAAATTAAACATTTTTTTAAAATAATTAAAAAAAGCATATTTAATTCTATGTATTTTTACACTGTCTTTTTCTTTTGAAATTTAAATCAGAATCATTATTACTAAATTCTTGAATCTATCGCTCATCATATACTTTTCATTTGAAATTATTCATACAAATTCCATACTTATTCAACGTTATGCTCCTTAGACTTTGTTGTTTTTTCATGGCTTACAATACACATCTTAAGGATTTGTCCAACGAAAATGATGTCAAGAAAAATAACTCAAGCTAAAGTTCAACTCAGAAGGGAGAAAGAATTATGTTGTATTATTAGTCTAAAAAACTATATATCAATCAATTAAAAATTATATTTAATATTTTTTAAAATAGTTAGAATTATGAATAAATATATTATAGATAGTGACGAGCAAGAACATAACATATGTTGAATCAAAAGCATTATAGAGAGTTAGAGAAGTTACATTTAATCATAACAAGAAAGAGTTTAGTTTCTCATAATGAGTTATAATAAAAACGCAAGGAGTTATTGTCCTCATCCCATGGTTCTCTCTAAGTTTAATACAATATGTTCTAAAAATTTTAGGAATGAATTATAAAATTAGTTTCAACTCAGCATACAACTAACATAGCAAGACTCTATTTTTATAGAAAAATAGTGTGCTACTTTATCTCCCAAGATGTTGGTCAATCATGATCTTTGCTCCCTAGGTGAGTTTCCTCCATGCTTGAGCTTTTGGCTTGGTGGTCAGTAATGGAGCTTTGCTCTCCAGGTGGGTTTTCTCCGAGGTTTAGCTTTGTAGTGAAGGTTTCTTCATGTGTGGCTCAGTGCCAATATTTTTGCTTAGTCACAAGACTTGTATTTGAATCTTCAGCAAACTGCCTTAGATACTTAGTGCCAACTTTGAGGCTCAATGCCATATTCTTGATTTCCTTCAATTTTCCTGCAAAAACATCACAAAGACATCAAATTTCATGTTTCCTAACTTCTTTATTCTTCATTCTATAATTTAAGGCAAACGAGTTTGTTTTACTAAGATTTACATTAATTTCATACAAGATAAATGTCTAAATGATAAACAATTATAAGTAAACTAGACACTTACCATTACTCAATATTACACTTGTAAAAAATGGGCCACCCAGTCCGGCTCACCACGGGTTGGCTGTTTAGTGAGCTAATCCATCCTGACTCACTTATTAGCAAGTCAAAAAATTTTGAACCCAACCTGGCTCACCACGGGTTGGTGAGTTAAAATAGTTGGCTCATTGACTCACTTAATTAAAAAATAAATATATGTTTTTCTTCGGTCACAAAAATAAAAATTATAATTCTAACTAAAATTTGAATAAACTTCAATACAATCCAAAATGATGTTAAATTGTAAATACAAACCAAAAATACAAATTACTATGTAACAACACATTATAAACAACCCAACCCGATTCAAATGCAAAACCCAACATAATATAGAACAGTTGTGTGGCCCTTTGTCTGTTGGTTGGTGAGCCGGATTCTTGGTGGACCGGGTCAAAAATTAACCCGTACTGAAATTTGAAAAAAGTTTTCAACCCAGCTCGGCCCGAACCCGTGGTGGGCCCAGTTGACCCACGAGTTATAACCCATTTTGATATCTTTAATCAACATGCATTTTTCTAGAAAGAACTACAAACCTTCGTACAATTTTTCTAACAAAAATTGCAAACCTTCTCATACTATTTTTCTAACAAAATTTGCAAAGCTTCTCATACAATTTTTTTGGAAAAATTTGAAAACATCTTACAAAACTACAAATCATTTTATAATTTTTGTGGTGAAAATTGCAAACCTTCCAATGACACACAACTACCCAAGTCCCCTAGAACTTGGAGACCTACTGAGTTGTTGACCACTTTCAAATCAACTATCCATTTTTATAATAGCTTTCTTCTGCTGCTTTCTTCATATTACTCAATGTGGGACTTTGGTGACCACCCATTTGACAAGACGGGCTTTAATTCATTTTGGTTCCAATATTTTGTTTTTCCTTCAATGAAATCCCATTTTTGGTTAAATTGATTCCATATGGTCTCTTTCGTTAAAGTGGCGTTAACTCCATTTGGAAGGTTACCACGTGTTAGTCGAATAAATGGTTTAATTAGTAATTTGATCCCTATATTTTTCTTATAACTCAATTAAATTCCTGCATTTTTACATGAAGGCAATGTGGTCCCTTTTTCGTTAGTGTCATCCTCCATGGATCTTGGGAGTGAGTCCAAAAGCCACAACTGGGTTCATATATCCATCTTCAACGATGCAGTAGACAAAAAAAAATAGATTTGTCATCTTGGATCTAAAGGAGTTGATCTTAAATCTGAATGAGGCAATTTTAGTGAAATTGTGCTGCCAAAGAAAAAAGGGTTAGAGAAGGAGGAGAGGGTTTGGAGTCACACATGGTTAGCTCCTAACGATGTTAATGCTGATTTCACAAAGGGGATCACATTATCTCTATTTAAACAATATAGGGTCTCAGTTATGTCTAAAAAAGAATTTGGGGACCAAATCAGTAACTAACGTTTTATTAGACAAACATGTATTTACTTTCTAAACAATGTTAATTAACATCAATTTAACAAAAGGGACCACATTGAATCGATTTAAGACATAATAAAGATTGAACCAAAATCAAATATTAGGATCAAAACAAATCAAATCCCAAAATATAGAAATCAAAATAGTAATTAAACCTTTATATGATTATTATGATTGTATTCACATTAATGTCTCAAAAAGTTTAGCAAAAGACATTTAAATTTTAAATAAAAATATTATTTTAATTGTATTTTTATTCTTCAATTAATTTTAAACTCTTATGTTATTATAAATATTTATTTGGATTTATCATTTAATTTCCTATTATATGAAGTATTATATGAAGAGTATGTATAATAATCACAATTTAAATTTTAAAGAATTAAATATGTTTTTCGTTTTCAACTATTGATTAAAATTGTATTTCCTCTCTGAACCAATTTTGTTCCTATATTTAAATTTTTTCCTTCTCCTTGTTTGACTTTGCCTCCTTCTCTTTTTTTATATTCTTCTCACATGTCTCTGATGAATTTAATAACATATATGATCAGATTTGGCACAAAATTTGTCATTTTAATAATTAATTTTATTGATAGATTTTATCATAAAATGATCAAAGCTCAAAATAAATGGTGAAAATTTTGATATTTATTTTATTAACAAAATTCATTAATCGATTACTAAAACATCTAATTATCAATGGATTTTAAGGACGAGAATATATGTCAATAATAAAAGTTCTAAATTAATAATGGATTTTATTGATGAATTTAATAACATATATGATCAGATTTGACACAAAATTTGTCATTTTAATAATTAATTTTATTGATAGATTTTATCATAAAATGATCAAAGCTCAAAATAAATGGTGAAAAATTTGATATTTATTTTATTAACAAAATTCATTAATCGATTACTAAAACATCTAATTATCAATGAATTTTACGGACAAGAATATATGTCAACAATAAAAGTTCTAAATTAATAATGGATTTTATTGACAATTTCATTACCAACTAAAATATTTTTCACTAATAAAATTCTAAAATTGATCGGTAAAATTTCATTAATAAATACAAATTTTTGTAGTGTTATACCCTTTGAAGTTGTTTTACTCGAGCATTGTAAGATTGCTTAAGCAAGAAAATATTCCTCAATTGTGGGAAGGGTACTTAGATGTTATTGTGGCTCTAAAGGTTGTAGTTTTAAGCACAAAATTGATTAAGGAAATGAAAGATCACATGTTTCATTAATGGTCTGATAAGTAAATTAAAACATCGAATGGTGAGAAGTTAAACAAATTTATCCATCATAATATAGGTGCATGAACTACGATGACATAGAAACATGAGAATGGATTTTCAATAGGTTTCTAATGAATTAGACATTAGTCTTTGGTTCAACATGTTTAATTATTATTTTAGAAGACATTCAATGTGACAAATTATATTGTTTCAAATGTTGCTAAGAATTAATATATCTTAGTTAAAATTGTTTAATTATAATTTTTGAGGTGTTATGTGTTGATAGCATTTATATATTCTTTAATATTATAATTACTTAAATTATTTTACTCTTGCACACATGTCTCTAAACTTAACATCTTATATGATATTTGTAAATGGTAACAATTAAGTTACATCAATGGTAGCGACATTTCCTTAGTCATTGTAGATGATAACAAGAAAATTATTGAAAAGTATTATAACGTCCCATTTAATTATTAAGCAAAATTAAAAGAAACGTCACACACAGATAGTACAATAGCGCAGTTCTGCGGTTTCAGACACAACCCTTGCAATTCTAGGCACACCACGATGCCAAAGAAAACTGGATAAAAGTCTAACAGGAGGAAATCGAGTATTAAGGAGTCAAGCAATACATGGGCTTTAGCCCTAACAAAACCCAAAAAAAAACATGAAGTCCAGCCTAAAGACTATGCAGCGGGGTCATCTCTCCTCTGCTGACCACGAATGCCTCTCGCATCTGCTCCCATCAATAAATTGATGATCATCGCAAGAGTAGAAGAATAACATACATAGCAAATAAACAAGCAAAGGGTAAGCTAGAGCCAAAACCAGTTCATCAAAGAAATCAGATACATATTCACAGTCCATTTCACTTACACCACACAAGCATGTTAAGACCCTCCAAACAATACACTAAAACTCGACTCATTCGGATACATATAACCTGGTCGAATTCAGCGGATGCTTGCACTTATGGTGGATACCTCTGCTCACCCCCGAGCTATGTGTTACAAGTGTTACAATGAATCAATTCCCTCACACACAAGGTTAGCCCTTGATGAGTTTTAGGCCTCTTGCTACTCTCACCACAGGAGTCAGTCCGCTCTAAGTGAGACTAACTGACTCCTTAGAGTGTCAGGATGCAATCCTTACCTTGAATCCTTACCAAGTTATATAGATGGGGCACTACCATGGACACCCACTAACAAGGGCCATGGAATTACGTCCCGACCACTAATGCACGACCAGGAAGTCTCACCTAGAGACTCGTGGATTTACGTACTAAAAACATACCAATCACATTCCAAACAAACAAATAATATTGATCATGCATTTAACACCTCACGCCATCCTTTGCAACCCATCCTCATTCATATTCCATGTTGATTTCATACCATCCCATTCTTCCCAATTCGGGGGTATAGAACTTCACCTCATACCAATACCATGCCATCAATGTAACATTATTGTTCACACCGAATTCATGACCACATATATATAACCAACCATTTCAATGAAATCGCATGCCAAGATTTATCCAAGTTCATCATTCACAATCCATGAATCACATCACTCATGCAGATTCATTCATCTCATACTTTATAAATGCATACCAAGACATACATATATCACAAAATAGTATTCATCCCAAATAAATGAGTGCCAACATTTAAGTACTTGCAATTCCATACAATCAAGCATAACACACAACCATAATTCTTACACCAAAATTCCTAAGTAAATTTATTATCACAAAACCAAAATTATTGCAGTAATGCGTGACACATTTCTTGAGCTACACAATATAATCGACGATCCAACCGGTCAAACCATAAAATAGCATGTTATGAACCACATGTCAAAATTTGAGCTCAATCCAACGGTTAATGAGTCGGGAAAGTCAATTTTACTAAAATTATGCATATCAGAAAAACACACAGTCGCCCAGCGAGCCAAGGAACTCGCCCAGCGACTGTGCGACGCATTAGAATACGAGAAATGACGTCAAACATCATAGTTTCATGAATATTTGAACCCCTAACTCAAAAATATACCAAAATCCCCCAATCTTTTCTCATATTTCACAAAACATTAATCACATAAAATAGAAATAACGTGAAACTCTAGCTTCCCTTACCTGGAAAAGGGTTAATATTGGACTTCGACTCTTAAGCCAGCGAAACCAGTAGCGCCAAGGATAAATCTATGAACTGAAATAGTGGCACGACAAAGGAGATTGGATTCACACAGTGAGTCCCGACATAAACCACGAAAACAACTTAGAAAGGCTAGGTTCGAGAACTAACTTACGTGAACGGGAGACGGAGGTTGAGCTCACTTGAACTTGGATAGATCTCCAAACCCTAGCAGAGGTTATGTGGAGAGAAAATGGGTGAGTTAGGGCACTGATTTTTCAGAATGACTTGCAATTGAGGGACCTTGGCTGCTTTAGGGGCCTTGGCACCCTATGGGCCAGCCCTTTAGGTCCAACAGTGTGGCAGCCCTTAACATTAGGGCACTCAATAAAAGTGGGTCTTACAAGTATAATAATCTTGTTATCAAACATATTTTTAATTAAAGTAATAACGGTCATTTATTATTTTACATTGATGATAAAACCTTACCTTTTGATAACATCGCGAGAGAAATACACAATATGACCAATTAACTAATAGAAAAATTAAATGATTGAGACTTAATTAAAAAATATAAAATTTTAAATACTCAATAAATAAAAAAAGGTATAAATACTGATTTGGTACCCAAACTTTTTTGGATTGTTCAATTTGGTACCCGAACTTTAGAATGTTCAATTTAGTACCCAAACTTTTTAAACGGGATTATTTTAGTACCTTCCGTTAAATACTCTTTAACGCCGTTTGGGACCTGTTGAACTGGCACTGTGCAACAGATACGTGGCAGAATTAAGGGTTCACATAAAATGACTTGGATTGTATTTATTTGTGATCAAATTAAAGTGCCCCTTTTGTTGTGGAGATTGACCTAATTTTAGTTTTCTCTTCTTTTGGTTTTTCTGAAACGGTGAAGAAATGTCAAGGGTTCAATCATCTTCTTCTTGCTCTCACAATTCACGGGTGATGCGAAATCAAAGCTCGTGTTGTAGTAGTGGTGGCTGTAGAGGCTTGGGTGAAGCACCCACATGCAATTGCGGAGTGGCAGCTGTGCTGAGAACAACTAGAATAATCAAGAATGGTGGGAGACAGTTTTGGGGATGCCCTAATTTCAAGGTTAGTCATATGGTATTATTTGTTTGGGTAAGTTTATGTTTGTGTTTGGATGTAGTTGCATAGTAAAGTAATTCTTTGTTGTGTTGTTTTTTTAATAACAGGGTGGAAGTGAAGGTTGTTATGCGTGCAATTTCTTTAAATGGTGCATTGAAGATGGTGATGACGAAAAGGATGCAATTATTCTGAGGCAAAGGCGAAAGATTTATATTCTAGAGAAAGAAGTTAAGGGATGGAGAAAGTGGGTCAACTTGTTAATTGGATTGGTGTGTCTATTGGTTGTAGTTAATCTGATTTTAGTATCCATGATGTTGATGTAGATTGATATTGTAGTGAAAGATTAGTTGTTTAAAGTTGTGTAGTGAAAGATTAGCTGTTTAAAGTTGTTTGACTTTAGGTGTATGGAAGGTTGTTTTGTAATATGAAATTTAATGAAATGAATTAAAGTTCAGAGTTATGAAAAATGTGAACCATCTGTTAAAGTCATGCATTTATTTTTCTGGTATTTGAAATGTTACATAGGCTGAAATAACAAGAAAGGAATTTAAATTTGAACAAAAGCAGGATAAGTTGCCAAAAATTCATTGAATATCAAATATGATATAACAAAAGGACATTGTTCATAGGTATGGATAACAAACATCCGACCACAGACAAAAGTATTGGCAACACAATACCAATCCAAAATAACATAATACATATGAAATACTTAAAGTGAAGTTGTAGACTTAAAGTTATTACAAAAAGTGCGGCCTGAATTCTTAAAAATAATCCTAAAGTCATGGTTTCCATACAGCTCCTCTCATATGCTGGAGTTTTTGCCTTGAAAAAGGTCTACCACGTGTTGGTTAAGGAATGAGATTTTGGTGAACTGGTTGGGATGATTTTTTTCCATGAGTTATCTGTGTTGCTTGTTCATGTGGTGTAGAAGGTGGTGGAGGTCCATTCTATGTTGCAGACTGTTATACGGTTGCAGGTGCAGGCTGTGTTGCAGATACAGGTGCAGTTAATTCAGATGCAGATGCAGATGCAGGGTGTGTTACAAATTTTGGTGCAGTTGTAGGTGCAGAGTCTGGTACATTAACAGCTGGTGTAGGTGCAATAGTAGATTCTAGTGCAGAATCTGGTGTAGGTGCAGTAGTAGATTTTGGTGCAGAATCTGGTGCAGGTTCAGGTCCATATTCTTTAGGCCGCAGGGGGCAAGTTTTTCTGAAGGTGCCAATTTGCATACATATGCCACATTTTTTTCTTACACCTGATCTATTCACAAATATAACATTTTTATCTTTCTTTTTTAACTCCAACGAACGGAACCACAATCTCCCTGCTTCTTTGTCGATCGTCGAACGCCTATCCACTCAGAACCCTAAATCCCAATTTTCGCTTTCCGCTTTCTGCCCTGATTTTTTCTTCTCCACCAGATTTCATGTGTTGTGCCCTAATTCCCTCTCGACCTAATATTTTCCCCAATTCACTCAGTAATCACGACCCCAAAATTTTTACTTACACAATTATTACTTAATTCCATTTTTTTACATCTTAATCCACGTGCACACCCACTAATTCTGCCACGTATCTGTTCCACAATGCCAGCTCAACAGGACCCAAACGGCGTTAAAGAGTATTTAACAAAAGATACTAAAATAAACCCATTTAAAAAGTTTGGGTACTAAATTGAACATTCCTAAAGTTCGGGTACCAAATTGAACATTCCGAAAAAGTTTGGGTACCAAATCAGTATTTACACCTAAAAAAAATTAATAGAATGTAAAACACATAAATGTTTAAAACTTAATTTATATTTTATCGGTACTATATGAATACACATGTACTATATTATATAATGGTTAAATATAATTTTTAACTTCAAATTATTTTCAAAAGAAAAAATGTTTTATTCATAAACTAAATGTACACATATTTCATTCCTGCAATATAAAAGTTGTCTAAAATATTGTTACCAATAAACAACATGTATAAATTTGATGATAGATTATAATATAACATCTATCGTTTATCAAAAGGAATGTTTTATAGAACTTTCACAAAACATATAGACAAAATAAATATATATTTAATTGGGAGATGAAACAAGATCTTTTAAAATAATTTGAACAACAAAAACATATTTAATCATGTGTAATATATATGTAATATATGAACTCTTAAATAAATCTTAAATAAAGATTAAGTGAGATGCTATTAAATAAACATAATTTAATAAAGTTAAAATATAATGAAAATATTTATTAAGGAAAATTGTTTAATTTGAGAAATTAATATATATATATGAGAAATTGAGAAGAAAAATTAAAGAAAAAAAAATTAAGTTGACGTCAGATTCAAAGATGACTATGGGAATAAACTTCCCATAAATTGTGGTCATTCCCCATGTGTCCGTTTCGCTTACGTTAAATACCTTTCAAACTAGTAAGAGAAATTGTTTCTTTAATAGGCGTTAACCACATGTGTATGATGGAAACTTTTTCGATGAAACAACAATAAATATGACATTATATTAAAGTAATTGTAGCTTACTTTTCAAACCACAAACAAACTTTCTTTCACATAATTAGGACTCCTGCATTGTTCTATATTTGAAATCTTGTCCTAATTTGTGAGGCTAAAATCTAGTATTTATAAACAAATTAAAATGATTGTACAATAATTTTAAATTAACATAGATATTCCTTCATTCTTCAGAATTCCCCCCAACCGAAGATTCCTAAACTAAAAAGCAAAATCCTTTGAAAAAGGAAGGAACTCAAAAGATAACATGAGCTTTAACATCATAAGAAAACGCAAGTGTAGCTAAATTTCAAATAAAAAAAAATCTAAAAATTGTAAATACCTTAATGTCTTAATACAAACAATTATCTTTAATTAATATCACTTGAAAAAAAATAATGATGTCTTGTGTTTCCTAATAAAGTAATACAAGGATCATATCATGTGATACTAATTTTGATAGTTAAAAACACTAAATTTTATTTATTAATTGTCATCTTCATAACTTTCTAAGCAAGAGTAGTTCATTAATCTAAGGTTAATCATGCTTTAATATCAATTTAACTCTTTCTCCAAGAAATTACTACTTTTAAGTCCCTTCTCAGAAGTCTAATGAAATTACAAATTTTATTAAACTACAGTAACTCACCACAACAAACACAAGTCTCAAGGATCTCTGCTCGAAACCGGCATAGTCGGTGACAGGGGAACAAAGGAAACCGAATTCAAGCATCCGAAACTGACCGGCGAAGCCGGTATCTGAAACTCCGACTGCGAAGAAGACGACGGCATGGAGTTCCGCAGAAACCGCATGTACGCCGAGACAGGAGACTCCGCGTGGACGCTGGGAAACGGCGGTAGAGGCGAGAGAGGCGCGGCGGCGACGGAGTGAGGCGGCGGAGGACGGTGGCTGAGAACCTGCGGAAGCGGCGGCGGACGGAGGCGGTGGAGGCGAGAGTTTGCCACCGGTTTGGGTTGGTGGCTGTTACCGGGTGAACCGGTGAGCTTCTGAACCATGTCCCTGAAATCGTTCTTGCTGATGTTATACACCTGTGGCTGAGAATCGGGGAGAGAATCGAAGGTTGGTTTCTTAACGTTGGGTTTGGAAATGTTATGTGAAAGCTTGTTGAGTTGTTTCAGATACTGATCTCTCATAGAAATTGATGATGATGATTCGTAGATTTTGTGATCCATTTTTCTTTTCCTTGCTCACTACAAACACTTTCTATTCTTAAACCAAAACTGAGGTATAAATATAGATACAGAGTGAGACAGAGAGAGCAACATATGATACATGATTAAAATCAACTTAATTATTGTGAAAATGAATCATAAAAAGTTTAATAGTATTTTTGAAGAGAATTTGTAATTAGTTGATATTTTTGGTAATAATTATAATAAAAGAAAATAGAGATAGAGGTGAGTTTGGTGGGAAATTATTGAGGAAAGTGTTTGTTGGTTGTGAGTATAATAATTAATGAGTAAAGAGAGAGTGATGAAGTTATTAATAAGATGGTGAGAAAAGAAAAAGGGTGATGGGTGTCTGTGTTGTGTGTTAATTGATGTATAATGTAGATGAGTGGTCTACCTCATAAGAGGTTCGGTTTATCACTACAAGTTTGACTGTACGTTAACTTGTTGACCACGATTTTTAATACAAAAGACTATTTTATACAACCTCTGTACTTTTTTTTAATATTTTAAATGTTAATTATATGCTTGGTCCTTAAATTTATGTTTAATTTAGCTTTTGTAACGTCTTTTTACTCTTCTAAATTTGTTTCAGATGTTATTTGAAATACTTTTAAAATGTTATTCTCTATCAATGTTATTTTCCAACACCGGTTGTTTCAAGAGTAGATGTGTCTATAAATTCTAAACTGTATAAAATAAAATTAATAATATAGAAAAGAGGAGAAAAACGAAGATAGGATGGAGAACAACTTTTTGTGTATCTTCCTCCGAGTCTTATTTATAAATATAAAAATATAATTCATTCATAAAATATACAAATCAAATAGTTAATACAAATAAGTAATTAATCGTATAAATAATTATAACAAATTATATGAGTAATTGTATTAAATTAATGGACGACCATTAATTCACAACACATAACATGACCCCTCTTTCTTGAGTGTGTCAATTGATAAAAGAATGTATCTCGTTAAAACTTTATTAAGAAAAATCCTTTTAGATTAAAAACTTGGTGAAGGAAAAAAGTACAACGTTATGTATTTTTTAATACAATATTGTTTATCACATATTCTATTTCTCCCCATCATGTAAACTCACATCATTATGATGACGAAGTCCAATCTTGTGAATCAATTGTTTAAAAGTTCTCCTTGGTAAAGACTTTGTAAATAGATATGTCAAATTTTCACATGAACGAATATTTTGGATCTTTATATCATAATTTCAATTGAACAATGCATTATCGTCTTCATATATGGTTGTTGATTCCAGTATTTCCAAGAATAGATCACAATTTCGTCACACATGTTGAATTATAGACCTTAATCAAACACATTCACGACTTACCTCATGGAATGCTAAAATTCTACATGATTTGACGATGTTGTTGTTATGGTTTGTTTCGTAAACCACCATGAAATCATTTTGTGCTACCACATGTGAACAAATATCTTGTTCGTGATCAACCATTGTTACATTGTAAGAATCTAATAAATAACATGCATCTGCATAACCCATTAGATATGATTTTGAATCATTTGGATAAAATAAGTTCATATTCGTAGTACCTTAAGGTAACGAAGTATATGTTTTACTTCAATCCATGGTCTTCTTGTAGGTGAAGAACTATATGTTGCTTAACGAATTTACAACAAATGCAATATCAGGTCAAATATAATTAGCAACATACATTAGTGCTCATATAACACTAAGATATGATACTTCTAGATAAAGAAGTTCTTCATCATTTTCTTGAGCTTTAAAAGAGTCTTTATCAACATGTAACGACATCACAACCATTAGAGTGCATAATGAATGTACCTTGTCCATTTAGAACCTTTTAAGAACCTTATTATGTTAGCCTTTTGATGTACAAAAATACCTTTATTTAAATAACCAATTTCTAATCTCAAACAAAATTTTTCTCTTTCAAGATCCTTCATCTCAAATTCTTTCTTTAAGCAATCAATTGCCTTTGCGAGCTCATCAGGAGTTCCAACAATTATGGCAAATTCATTTTCTAATATTTTCATATAAATACAAGGACAAATAAGATCATTTATATTAACAAGTACTCACTAAGACGGTTATACCACATATGTCCTGATTGCTTTAATCAATAAAGAGACTTGTTAATTTCATTGAATAATCCTCTTTAGCATTTTCCTTGTTGGGCAAATTAAATCCTTCAAGGATTTTCATATAAATATCATTATCAAGATAATTATACAAATAGGTTGTAACATCATCCATTAGATGTAAATGCAAACCTTCTTGTTCAACTAGTATAATCAAATATCGAAATGTTGTTGCATCCAATACTAGTTATGTTTTATAACATATCAATATACTAGGTTTTTGTGAAAAACCTTGAGCAACTAACCATGCTTTGTATCTAACACTTTTACCATTCTTATTTTGTTTTTGCAAAAAAATCCATCTTTACCCAAAGGGTTTACACCCTTAGGTATGCAAACTATATATCCAAAAACCTTTTGTTTAGTAAGCAAATCTAATTATGCTTCTATTGCATCTTTTCATTTTGGGCAATCATTTCTTTGTCGATAATATTCAATGATCATTGGTTCTTAATCCTCATCGTCACTCATAACATTCATCGTTATATTATATGCAAAAGTCTCGTCAATGTTGACTTCATTTTGGTTCCATATTATCTTATTCATGACATAATTTATTGAGATCTTATCATTTTCAACAATTTCAAGTACTTGAGGTTTTTCTAGAATAGAAACATTAATTATGTCAAATAAATCTTTTGGGATTTCCACCTTTTCAATTAGATCATCTTGCATTTTAGCTCATTTTTTTCATTTGAGAGTTTTTATCTATGGAATAAATAGGCCTACCATACTTCAAACATGTTTTTACAACCAACAGACATAAGGCATGTAATAAATTAATATCAATTCTATTTTGAGCATTAGCAATTGATATATATATATATATATATATATATATATATATATATATATATATATATATATATGATTTAGTTACCCTTTTTATGTCAATAAAAACATCTAGTAATTGATTGACTAATTTTGTAAATGAATTATCCTTTGAACTTTCAGTTCACATTCTTTTGTACGAGGATCAAGACAAGATAATGATAATTCATTCCAACCAATGTCTTTTACAAATTGCTTTCTTTCTCCCCCTAATGTTGGAGAAATGTATTCATAAAAATGATAGTCGACAAATCAAACTATAAATAAGTTTTATGTTGATAGTTCAAGATATTTTATTATTAATGGAAAGTCATCCAACATATATTCTCAATTATCTTTAAGAACCCATCACAATCCCTTTTGGCGGGAAAATTGGAACATATACCACACCCAAAAAATTTTAAATGAAAAATATTAGGTTAAACCATAAACCAACTACATAATAGAGTATTTATGATAACTTGTTGGTTTGATGCACATGATAGGTGTATTGGACCAAAAATATCACCATGTATTAGTTCTAAAACTAAGATTGACTCATTTCTAATTTTTCTAGTGATAGTCTTATTATCAACTTTCCTTTGTGAACGTGTAGTACATGAGAAGTCATTGGACTGAAGAAGTTTATTACTCTTAAGTGAGTGTCCACATGAGTTTTTCAACTATTTTTCGCATCATAATAAATCTGACCCAACTGATCATGTCAAACAAGGAATTCATTTTTATTCATAACCTTTTGGCTTATAATGACATGTGTTTCAATTGTACTAATAGATGTGTAGTATAAGTCATAAGGGAAGATTGGTAATTTCTCCAATATACATTTTTTATTCAGCTCAATTCTCCAAAACACATTTTTTATTTAACTCAATTTCAGTGATATAAAGATATTTCATATCTCCTTCATTATTTGTGAGCTTTATTGCCTATTTGAGTTGTGAATTGTGAGAGTTGTAATGTGTTGAACAAGTCCCTATGGAGAAAACGATATTTATTACTTGCTACGTGCGACCGGTGCACTTGCCGTTTTTCACATAACAAGTTTTTGGCGCTGTTGCCGGGAACTTGTGTTCCAACACAAGGCAATTTGAGCATTTGTGACTCTTTTAGACTTTGTTGTTTGTTTCTTTCTTATGCTTTCTTTTATGCAGTTTGTCTATATATGTTTATGCTTTCCGTTGGTTTGGTTTGTGCTTAATTCTTGTCTCAGGATATGCCTTAGAGCATGATGTAGTTGTTGGAAGGTCCTAAGAATGGGATTTCAGCAACCAAACCAAATCAACCTAAATATTATAGGCATTATGTTTTAATTTTTATTTAGTTGTCCATTAGCTTATATTTGAATGTATGTGTTAAGTACTATTTGCTTTTTAATTGCTTTTGCAATTTTATTTAGATCTTGTTTAAAAACTAATAAAATATATTTTTAAATATCTACAGGTATCCACGAGTACTCGTAGATTTAAAAAAAATCCAGAATTTTTTTATGCGGTTATCCAGCAGGTTGTGGGTCAATTTTTTTCTTGTGGGTTGGGTTACATGTAGATAGTACCCATACCTGACCCGACCTATTGCCATCCTTTTTTTGAATAGATGATCTGCATGTGAAAGTGACTTGGTCACTAAATTTTATTTTCTATGCAGGGATTTTAGTTGATTGAGAAATTGTTTGAATGCTTGACTTGAATATTGTTGAGTTTAGTTTCATAAATGCTTGTTTAACATTTTTTTTTTGGATTGGATAATCTAATTGCTATGTTGATCTAGTCACTTAATCATTCATATTAAGCATATAGTTTTCTTGAATTGAATTTTTGAATATGGTTTAGATAAATAGAGTAACTTTATATATCTTTCCTTATGAATTTAATGTGATAAACATGTATATTTGAATTAAGGGATCAAGATTGATTTGAAGTTAGTAAATAATGATGTTTAAACAAACTGTAATTAAAATTAGTCAATTGAATTGTTTAGAAGTAATATTATTGAAATGTTATTCAAATTATCTTTGAAAACTAGTTTAATTTAGCGGTTGTGATTAAAATTTTCTAATATTTTCGCTCAAATGAAAGATTTTCACTCAAGTACAAATAGAATAGAGAATCAAACCTTACTCTCTGCCATTTTTCACTCAAACAAAAGATTTCTCGCTCAAGCGAAAATGGAGTTCAAAATCAACTTATTCTCAGCCCTATTTTTTCTTAAGCAAGGGGTTTTTTATCAAGAAAAAATAACATTGCAATTCAATCCTTGTCTTGCCCCAAAATCCACTTAAAAAAAGAAATTTTGGCTCAAGCAATGGTGCTTTCACTCAAGCTAAAAAATGTTGGTCTCTTCAACTCATTGATTGTGAATGTTTTTAAAAATGAAAATTGAATATTAATTTGTATAGATGATTGATTTATGATTTTATTTAAATGAGTTATATTGTATAACAATGTTTATTGAGATTGATAAAATTTGCATGTTATATGGATATGTTTGTCGAGATTGATAAGAATTATATAGAATTGTAATCAAATATATGGAATTATATGTGAATTATATATTGTGTGTTTTGTGTATTAAGTATTGATACCTATGTTATAACAAAGATTCCATGCTTCATTGATGATCTATGTCACATAGACTAAGATATCAAGAAGTGAGAAGCTGAGGTGAGAGTTCTTACACACCATGACATGTGTATATGTGCAGCTTGGATTGTAATGAATGAACTTATCTTGATCCTTTCTCTTAGATTTTCTTTTAAATTTATGTCTTGGGCATTAGATTAGATGTTCTAGTAGGACATACTAGTAATACATGTCTTGCAAAAGACGTAAGTTGTTCCATTGGTAGAATATCCTTTGATGTGTAGATCCATGTGAGGTTTATATGATTGTTGAATGTTGGTTAATGGTTGAAATTGAATTGTTTATGGATTTCTAATAATAGTGTGCCTTCTATATAATTACCTTATGCTAAAAATTTGTTTTCATTAGGTTATCCTTCTATTTGTTGCTTGTATGATGGCCAACTGCGATGGTATTATGTACATGAACTAGAGCTCTCAAAATGGGTTGGAACCCGCGAGCCAACCCGGCTCACCACGGGTTTGGGCCAGATTGGGTTGAAATTTTTCTACAAATTTCAATACGGGTTGATTTTTGACCCGACTCATCTAGAACCCGGCTCATCCGAGTTGAACCTGTGGTGAGTCGGGTTGGCTCACTAACCCGCAGATAAAAGGGTCACACAAATATTTTTTATTAAGTTGGGCTTTACATTTGGATCATGTTAGGTTTTTTTTAGCCAACACATAAATAATTTGTATTTTTTTTATTTTCGTTTGTATTTGGATTGTATTAAAGTTTATTTAAATTTTAATTAGAATTATAATTTAGTTTTGATTGGAAAAATAAAAAAATTGTATTTTTTTTAATTAAGTGAACCCGTGAGCCAACCCGTTTAACCCGTCAACCCGTGGTGGGCCGGGCCGGGCCGGGTTCGAATTTTTTTGGCTCGCTAAAAAGTGAGCCAGGTTGGGTTGACTCACTAAATCATCAACTCGTGGTGGGTTGAGCCGGTTCGGACCGGGTTACCCGTTTTGACAGCTCTAACATGAACATATGTGAAGACATGTGTAGGATCATTATCTAAAAGACATTAATATTTTCTTTTTTATTTCTTTGTAAAAATATGTACATGTTTTACGTATGTTTAGGTTTTATTTTAAAATACATCATATTATGTACATGTTTATACCTTTTACGTTTTGTTTTAGGATATTGCAATTTTCCTATTTTTGTATGTAGTTTCTTCTCTCAATGTACCAAAAATGAAAGAAGAATTAGAAGAAGAATGGAACATGGACTCAAAATAGAAGATAAACTATTTATTCTTTCATGCTTTAGAACTTAGAACTCTTACATTTTCAAAAATATTACTAATCTATTTCATAAACAAATAGCTTATGTTTACTAAGAAAAAAAGTTAGTTAAATGATATTAATTCAATACCAACAAAAGTGAACTTGTACTCTTAACTAACGTCGATCTATTAATGATTTATTTAGAAAAAAAATCTCATTTACTATGATGATTATTGCTTTAACTGTCATAGTAACTCCAATTTTATACATGCATGATATATTAAATTAGACTTACAATGTCAAGTCTACGTACGCTTGTCATAGTAATTATGATAAGTATTGGTAGACCTGACATAATAAAATCAACTTACTATTTGTGAATACTTATCATAGGAAGTTAACTTAATATGTTAAGTCTATTAACATCTTTTATAGTACGTTGGACTTAATATGTCAAATATCTTAATATTTGTTATAATAAGTCAACTTATAATGTCTAGCCTATTAACTCATGTCATGGTAAGTTGAGCTTATAATGATAAATATTTGTACACCTAACATAGTAAATTCAACTTATTATGTCAAGTCTTTCGCGGCATAATAAAAAATGTGCATTTTTTATATCATTCATAACTATGATATCAAAATGATTGTCATAGAAAATTGCAAACACCTGATGTAGAAAGTCCCGCCTAAAATAGTGATTGTTAAAGACAAGTGTAAAATCCTCGAAAATGGTATTTTAGAAGTGATGGTGGTTGAAAAATAGTTAGACTCGATTATTTTAATATTAAAAAGTTTTAGTATAAATAGAATTGTTATAAATGAGTTTCATTATTTTAAAATATACCATCTCTCTAGAAACCACTTTTCTACAACTCTTTAACTTCTCTCTAAAAGTTTTGTCTTTCTAGTCGTCTGATTGAAGAACTGAGACCGTAGGATTGATTCTCTTAGTGAGCTCTTCAATTTGGACCGATCAGTTTCTCTGTTCACGTAAGTTAAGTTTCTACTGTCTTTTTGGTTTTTTCTGTTTTTTTGTTACATGTAAGCCCTCTTCCGCTTGCATGTGTCATTTTATTTATCAGTATGAGTCTCTGTTGATCAGTGATCATAATGGTATGTTCTGATCGTTCTTGTGATGTTTTTATGTGTAGATAGAGCATCCTGTGGAGTTAGAGACGTCTGACGTTTATAGAGTTGTTTAAGTAGGATACCAGATAAGGGAAGTTAATGTCTATTATGTCTCACAAATTTGTTAGGAATGTTATTATATGATTATTCTGTAATTGACTAATGTGTTCGATATGTGAATTGGGTTGTGATGTTTGAAAACAATAAATACTTAGGTTTTATTTGTTGTTTGAGAATAATCGTATGTTATGGTGCATATGGATGCAATTGGTGTGAATATTTTGATAGAATTAATGTTTGATACTCAAATGATCTTTGGTGTGAGTTTTGGAGTTGTATGGATTGGTTGAATAGGTATAATTTTGTTTAAATCAGTTTCTGTAGAATTATGCAGATTTGCTTACTCGCTGGGCGAATGAGTTTATTTGTAGAATTATGCAAAACACTAATCTGCAGAATTATGCAGATTCGCATACTCGTTGGGCGAGTGCTACTCGTTGGGTGAGCATGGGCTAGTGGCTGGGCGAGCGCTACTCACTAGATGAATTTCTAAGTCAGGAACTTCTAGACCTAGACCAGTGGCAAGGCGAGTGGTACTAGCTGGGTGAGAATGGGACAGTGGTTGGGCGAGTGCTACTCGTTGGGCGAGTAAGTCAGAACCTGAAACTTGTATTTTTGAGATAAATTGGGTGGTATTTTAGTTATCATAGAAGCTCTGTAATTATTATGAATGATGAGTATATGATATGAGATTATTTATATGAGACTGAGTTGGGATTGGTTGATGCTAACCCAAGGAGGATTAACAGTGATTGTGGTAGTGTATGCATTGAGGTAGGGACCATCTTGGCAGTTATCCTGACGCTCTAATAACCATTCAAATTCTCAAGTAGAGAGGAATTAGGTATATGGTGAGAGGAGCAGAAGGTCCTAGCCTAGGGATTTTTCCTTGACCATAGGTGTTAACGGACTGACTTTGTATATGGTAGAGTTTTGACTCTTAATCTGTCGTTGTGTAGAGCATGAGATGCCACTACAAGTGCATAACTAATTGGATCCGACCTCAATGCATGTATCTGGATTAGTTGAGTCGTAGTTTATAAATATATATATATATATATATATATATATATATATATATATATATATATATATATCAATATTATATGGTTTAAGAAAATTCTTTAAAGTCATTAGCTTACCCTTCTTTTGTGTTTTTGTCTTGTGTTGTATGTTTTCCTTTTGCGATGATCACCTATTCGGTGGGAGCAGTGGTGGTTGCAGTTTTAGAGGTACCTCTAGAGGTTGAGGAGCCATATTTTAGGTCAGAAGGAGGTCTTAGTGGGAAGCTGTTGTATGTGGTTAAATTGTGTTTAGAGTTAGAAATGTTTGGTATGTATAATTGATATATTTATATAGTCTGATTATTTGTAAGACTGTATTAATATACTTTATACATTTGTTTATCTATTTTGAACACTAAGGTGGAATATCCTATTTTATTAATTTTAAGCTGCTAAAATTGAGATGTTACAACAAGACAAGAAGAGAGATAAAGAAAAGACTATTATTTATTTGGTATAATTACTTATTTGGTACCTAATTTTTTGGTTAAGTTCAATTTGATCTCTATATTTTTGGTTTGTTCAATTTAGTACCCCAATTATCTAAAAGGATTCAATTTGGTCATCTTCGTTAAGTTAGAGTTAACACTGTGTCCGTACAGGACACATGTCAAGCCGTGAAATTTTTAATTTTTTTAATTTTTTAATTTATTTTTTAATTTTTTTTGTAAAAATTTATAAACTGCCACATGTCAGTTTACCGTCGTGCTGTGTGGCAGCTTACAATCATGACATGTGGCAATGGTAATAATTATTTTCAATTTAGTCCTCTATTTAAATTTTTGGTTCAATTTAGTACCCCAATTCTTTAAAATGATCAAATTTTGTCCTCTCCAATTTGAGACCAAATTAGTAAATAAGTTTAAGTACAACTTATATATACATGTTACAATAACTTTTTTTAATATATACATCAAATTATTTCACCTAAATAAAATTATTTTATTTTTACATTTTTTTACCTTTGTAATTTTTTACACCTGAAATTTTGTACACTTGTAAAAAATAAAATAATTTGAATATTTAGGTGTAGTGATTTGATGTATAAATTCAAAATAATTATTTTAACATGTATATATAAATTATAATTAAACTTAGTTACTAATTTGGTATCAAATTGGAGAGGACAAAATTAGATCATTTTAAAGAATTAGGGTACTAAATTGAATAAAAAATTTAAATAGAGGATTAAATTGAAAACAACTATTACCACTGTCATGTGTCATGATTGTAAGTTGTCACGTGGCATGACGGTAAACTAACATGTGGCAGTTTTTAAAAAAGATTAAAAAATTTAAAAATCAAAATTAAAAAAATTTAAAATTTTACGGCTTGACACGTGTCCTGTACGGACACGGTGTTAACTCCAACTTAAGAGAGAAGACCAAATTGAATCCTTTTAAATAATTGGGGTACTAAATTGAACAAACAAAAAATATGGGAACCAAATTGAACTTAACCAAAAAAAATTGGAATACCAAATCAGTAATTATACCTATTTATTTATATTTTTAAAAGAATTAATTTAATTTTTGTTTTAATATTTTTTACATTTTTTCTGGATTAAGTTATATATTAGTCCTCCAAAAGTTTTTATTTTCCCATTTAGTCTTTATAAAAAAAATGATCATTTTTAATTTGTTATCTATTTTTATTCATGAATTCGATTCTTTATATATCAGACACTAATATTAAAGAATAAAAAAAAATAAAAGTCAAATTATAAAAACTATAAACATATATAATTAAATCAAAATTTAATATTTTTTTTTCATTCTAATTCTTAGAAAATTTTAATTTAATTGTTACTTTTTTTCACTTGAATTGTATTAAAAAAGTTAATACTTTCGTGTTATAACTATCATTGTCCTAATGGTTAACCATTAGGTTTCAATTATAACGTGCAGGCCAGGAATATATTAGTCAAACTTTTTCTTCGTGAGTGCCTGTCCTTTTCTTTGTGTATTTTTCAGGTGTCTAATTGGTTCATTCTTGATTTTTTTTTTCTCTCGTTTCACTCTTTTAAAACAAAATAAATAAAAATATAGTTATAAGATAAAATGAACAACAAAAATAAAAATTATATCTATAATAATACATGTTTTAATATGTTTAATAATCTTGCATAATTTGAAAGTCGTTGTTAAAAATAATTCAAATATTTTTTTAACGTTCTAAACCAATGCGAAATCATGATAAAATTTTGAATTTTAAAATAAAAAATATCTTAAAAGTCATTAGGCCAATGATTTTGAACTTATATCAATGGACTTGAGATAGAAATTATACCTACGAAACCCATTAGGCCAATGATTTAGTAATCAATTTTATTTTTCAACTTTTATTTAAAAGTCCCAAAAACCTATAAATACATATTAACTAAGCACCCGGAGTATTCATCCTATAATTATCTTGTTCATTACAATATTCTCACAATCTTTTATTGTCTTATGTCAAAAATATTTTGTAAATAGATGTATCTCGATCTTTATGAGCAACTTAGTGATCAAATTTTAGAATTACTAATTCAATTCTCAAATTACTATTTATTCCGTGTCGAAAAATCATTCTCAGGTAAGAACATAAATAACAATGAGAATTGAAAATAAATAAATATGCAGATTTTTTATAAAATATATAACATAATTGCCTTGGTAAGTGTTTAAAAGATTTAGCATAGAAGGAGGGAGTGTGGGTGTGGTTAGTCAAAGTTAGTTGGGTTGATTTGTTATGAACCTCATGAAGTGGCCACCCCACATCATCAATAACAACATTTTAATTCAATTCAACCTTCAAAGCCCATATGGTCAATGATATAGACGGACACAGACACCTAAACAGCCTCTTTAAAATCAAATCAATTTAAAAACATAATCTAAAATTCCTGAAAAGAAATCGAAAAAAATAACTGAGTTTTTTTTTTTTTTTCCTTTTGAATTTATTTTTTCCTAATTTGGATTTGAGAATGAGAATAGAAAGTCAAACTAAATTACTTTTGTATATTTATAGATATTGTTACCTGACACATAAATATGTTTTCGAAAATTGTGTATTTCACTTATTATATTTTTTTATTTATTAAATCAAGATAATAAGTTTATATTGTAATTTTAAGTATTAGATATTTCATTTACAGCCCATTTAATAATTTTTAAATTACTAAACAAAATATTATATCATGATAAAATAAAGCAGATATTAGAAATAGGTCAATATAGAATATTAATACAAACATCCAAATAATTATAGAAGTATTAACTATATTTACAAAAAGGGTTAACAAAAAGTTTCAACTCTTAAACAAAAACATGGAGCAGGGTCTACTATCGGATATCCTATGCTACTGACTCAATTCCTATCCAAGATGGGGGTATCTTCACCTTTATCTTTCTCTGCTCACACCAATTGATAGATGATCATTGCAAAGGAAAAATCACACAAAAAGAAACAAACACAAGCAAGAACGGTAAGCTAATCTAATTAAAAGAAACATATAATCCAATTATAAACACCATATCAATTTTCACATTTCCAATAGAATCACTTAAATCACCATAACACATGAAAGATAGATGACTCTAGACTCAATTATTCGGATTATGTAAGCGACATTAGACCTCTTGATGGCATGCACATGTGATGGTTCCCAAACTCTACAAAGTTTGGCCTCAAGGGGTTATCACCCAACCACTCATAAGGTAAGTCCCCTTCTCGTCTAAGACTTGATCAAGTTCAAAGACTAGGACCTTTTGCTACTCCTCACGACATAATCCATTTTGCTTTATCTGAGTGTGAATGATTATTGAAGTTTCAGGATACCTCCAATAGTGAGTCCTTATGTCCTTACATACACTAAAAACATACCCCTTAGAATTTCTCATGAAATTCTAGTTCAACCGCATCTTCTCAAAATCAAAATTCATGCATTTGTACCACACATGTTGTCAACCACACCAACTCAAGCTTGTCATTATCTAATTTCACATTTTAACATTTTAGGTATAATTTCACCCATCACAAGCAGAGAAACAAACACTCAGCTACAATAGTTCTCGCTTAAGCTAGAAGGTCTCGCCTAGGCGAAAGGGTTCTCTCCCTTAAGCGGATCATTCTCGCCTGAGCGAGACTCAAAACAGAGAGCAACCCACAAACTGGGCGAATTCTTGCTTAGGTTAAGCTTTCTCGCTTAGACGAGATTGCCTCTCGCTCAAGCGAAACTCGCTCGCCTAGGCGACAATTCGCGCAGTGAGAAGGATGAGTTTCTAGTATTTTCGCTCAGATGAGAGCTGCTTGCTTGGGCAAAAACATCAGATTCCCAATCTATTTTCACATGCAGAGCCCAAAAATTCACACAAAAAATTCTAATTCAGCACAAACAGATGATCCAAGCATCAAATAAAGTCATCAGATTTCTATACGAAATTCAAGAATATCAGTTAGCTCACCTTACCTCTACATAGTCACCAGCTTGCAAAGAAGAAACTTCCACAGGAAGAGTGCCACAACTGCACAAAACCTAAGGGACTAGAACACAGAAACACAAGGAAAGAATGAGACTTCAAATTCAACCCAGAATAGGGTTCAATTCCATGAACTGGGAATTAAGGGGAATTGGAAACTGAAATTCAACTTATGTGAAGGGAAGGAATGCTCAATTTGAATGGAAGAGTCTACACTGGCCCAAATTTTGTCTGTTACAACAAAGAAAGAAAGGTATTTCAGATGGTGGACTGGGGTTTCATCTGTTGGGGAAGAAATGAGGAAGTAGAGAGGGAGGAGTGGAAAGTGACAGTGATTTGGTGGTGGAACTGACTTTTGCTTTCAATCAGAGAGAAAAGGAAGAAGAAAAGAAAGGGTCCACAAATATATTGGAAAAAGTTGAAATTATAAATACAACAATAATGTTTACATTATATATTCTTATTTGATAATTTTTATTATAAAATATTTAACAATTTTATATGATAAAAATAGAAAAAGTTAAACTAAACCAAATAGTAAAACCGTAATTTAGTTTCATTTAGATTTTATATTAAATTCAAATAGAACGTAGATAAATCATCGTATTTAAATGTTAGGTTAAAATACCTTTTTGGTCCCAATTTTCGTCAAGTTTTTTCAAATAAGTCTTAATTTTGGTTTTGTGTTCAAATAGGTCCCAATTTTCGTCAATTTTGTTCAATTGGGTCCTTTTTTTCTAACACCGTTTAAATCATTAACAGTCATGAACAGTGACTGCCATGTGTCACTTCGTGGTTTTTTTGAATTATTTTTCTTTTTATTTTTAATTTTTTTTAATCTTTTTTAAAATGTACACGTGTCAACCTAGGAGCGTGCCACGTGTCACTTCGTGGTTTTTTTTGAATTTTTATTTTATTTTTTTGAATTTTTTTTAAATGTTCACGTATCAACCCAATAGTGTGCCACGTGTCAAAGTCAATATTCTATATTCAATTTGGTCCCTATATTTGTTATTTTTGTTCAATTAGGTCCCAATTTTTGTTAACATTAACCAATTTGGTCCCTATCGAAGATGTGACTAAATTTAATTTTTATATCAAAGTTATAATGATGTGAATTTTAATATATTATATAAAAATATTTAATAAAAAATGTGAATTTTAATATAAAAATTAAATTTGGTTTTAATTTGGAGAGGGACTAAATTGGTTAATGTTAACAAAAATTGGGACCTAATTGAACAAAAATAACAAATATAGGGACCAAATTGAATTTAGAACATTGACTTTGACATGTGGCACACTATTGGGTTGACACGTGGACAGTTATAAAAAATTTAAAAAAATTTAAAAAAATTTTAAAAAAAATTCAAAAAAACCACGAAGTGACACATGACACTCCTGGATTGACACATGTACATTTAAAAAAAATTCAAAAAAATTCAAAAAATAATTCAAAAAAACCACGAAGTGACACGTGGCAGTCACTGTTCATGGCCGTTAATGATTTAAATGGTGTTAGCAAAAAAGGACCCAATTGAACAAAATTGACAAAAATTGGGACCTATTTGAACACAAAACTAAAATTAGGACTTATTTGAAAAATCTTAACGAAAATTGGGACCAAAAATGTATTTTAACCTACAATATAAATTATAAATTATGTGAGAGCCTAGGAAATTTTGTTTTAAGAGAGAGTCAATGTTTTAAATAGTGAAGCCTCAGTAATATTTTAATAATAAAAGCTTAAATATAAATAGAAATTTTATAAAAGGATCTCATTATCTAAAAACTCTTTATCTAAAAACTCTTTATCTTTCTAGAAAACGGTTTTAGGAATTCTCTCTCCCTTCTTTCTACATTAACTTACTATACACTCATCTGTTTAACGATCAGAGACTACTGAGATGATCCCTACAGATTGCTCTCTGATTCTACCCGATCAATTTCCTCCACAGAGTGAGTTCATTTTCTGTTATTCTTCTCCGTCAATTGTTTTTAGGTTTGCATATGGTCAATTAAGGGACGCATGTGGTTTATTAGCATCCTTTAGGATTCTCTATTGATATGTGGTTCTAATGATGTTCATTGATCATGTCAATTTGATTTGTAGGTTGAGTGACACGTTCTTAAGCGGGAAAAAAGGTTTTTCCGTTCTAGCAGGTTGAGACTTGATCAACCAGGTAAGAGAAGCTAATAATTGATTGATTTGGTGATTTTATTTTGTATAATTGTGGTATAATTATAATTGATAACTTGACTGTTATGATTTGGTGAATTGATTGTAGTTTTGAATGAATTGACATGTGAATGCATTGTTTGAATTTGGGTTAAATTGAGAAAGATGGATTCTTGGGTCATAACTCAAAATGGTATTACCTTCCTCGGTTTATAATATTTTGGACCAAAAATCTATAATGGAAGTGCCATTTAGAGTCAAGAAAAAAGGTAGCAGATTTCTCATGAAAAAGCAAACATATGTTGCCTTTTGATGTGGCACTAAGCACCAGAATCTGGCATTGAGCACTAAAAAATGGGAGACGATTGACGCTGAGCGCTGGCTGAGCGGTGCTTAAGGGTTGGGACCTCTGTAGGTTTTGAAGTGATTTTAGGTATGGACGTTGAGCAGTGGAATTGGCGCTAAGTGTAAGACCCGTAGAATTAAATTAATTAAATAAATAATTAATTAATAAATTGCGGGTGGGGAAATAAGTATGACATTAAATTATGGTGGGTATGATGTGGAGAAGTGTTAGCTCATGTGGTTGAGAGTACTTTGATTGTGTGAGAGGATTTGGGTTTGAGTCCTATGTATGCTAACTTTTGGATGTTATTGTTTTATTATTTAAATCTATGTAATCGTGTTTTGGTATGATATGATAATTGAATTATGATTGTTAGCATGAGATATGAATTGGTTAAATGGTTTGATATTGATTTGGGAATGGCATGGTTATGGGTTCAAGACTTGGAGAACTTACATTAAACTTTATTTTTTTGGCAATTTTGGATTTGGCTTGAATATGAAAAGGTTGAAAGGAAACCCTAGTGGTATGACAGCTGAGGGGTGGCTGGAAAATAGCCATAATGAGTTGCTAAATGACCTTAAACACCACTTAATAGTAAATTTTCGTCCTAAGGCATTTAGCTAATTTTTAGGCACACTTTAAAAGGTAAAACTAGGTTAATAGCTAAGTTTTGGCAAGCTGGAAAATAGACCTAGAGAGAGCACGAAAATCTGAGAGTTAGTGAGGTTTGAGAGGGATTTTTGGGACTGAATTGTGAGAAGGCTAAGGAGACCATTGGCGTAGGGAGAAATTCTAATCATCAAGCTTAAGCGAAGGAAAACCAGGTTAGGGGAGCTGGACTCCATTATTTTGCTTTGAAATATGATATCATGTGATGTATGATAATCTGGATGCCTGCACGTTGTTAAATTCACAAAATTCTGCATTTCTGGAAAATTCCCAGAAATCGCCTGGCGGGTGATGAACCACCGCCAGGCGACTCATCTATTTTTATACTGTTTTGGGGTTCTGGGAAGGCAACCACCTGGCGGCACGCCAGGCGACGCATGGGACTTTTTACCAGTTTCTGGATTTGGATGAAGGGCCTGGCGGTGTTGATCCAGCCGCTAGGCGACGCGAGCAAAATGTCTCGATTCTGATGATTTTAGAGTTCTGGGAAATCTTGCAATCAGAGAAAACGTTGTGATGATACTTGTGGGATAATTAGATGTTGTAAAAATTGTCGAATGCAGTATAATTGGGATTAAATCGAATGCAACAATACAACTAGGTAATTAGGTCGAGAAGTGGGATTTTGATACTATGAGACCACTAGTGGGGCAACTGAGGAAATTTTATGGAGTAGGTACAGTTCGTATAACGGACTATTGGGCGAGAAAATTCGTGAGAACTGGGAAGAGAATTGGTCTCTCGTTGGTGCAGTGCGTAAATCTGGAATTTCCAGAACTGATGCATCGCCTGGCGGCGCAGGACTTACCGCTAGGCGCCAATGCAGGGAGAGGGAACCGCGTGGCTGTGAGGTGTGCTAGAGGGGGATCTTGATAGTGTTGTGATTTTGGAGAGGATTTGACTCGAGAGGATGATTGAGTTGGGTGCAGTAATGGGATAAGCAAATTTTGGCAAGGTCATGTGAAAGTTGGAGTATGAAATAGAGGAGTTGAAGGAGATGAAAAATATTTCTCAGGTACGGTAAGGCCTGCAGCTTGAGTGGCTATGGGATGTTGTATGATTCGTGCGAGGTCAGACATGATGTTAGAAGAAAATGCGAAATTGTATGGTTAATTGAGGTTGAGCTCAAGTGGGTAGAATGTAGTATATTGGTTCTAAACGGGGATTGGTAAAGAAAAGAAATCTGATATAAACTTAGCTATGTAATGGAATAATGAGGTTAAACCAGGCGTGTAGAACTAACAATGTTTAGGGGATTAGTAAGATTGTACTTACTTCATTACAATTGGTTGCAATCTTAGGTTGGAGATTTCATGTGGTAATGAGACCTTTGGTATAGATGACTTGTTTGTGAGTGAAGTTGATTATTGAGAAAGTTCACTATTAATCACATTAACTTAGAATGCAATCTGTCACAGAGCCAAACCAGAAAAGAGGGAAAACCAGTTAAGTGAGATTACTGGTATGTCGCTTGGCGGTGAGCTGGAAACCGGCAGGCGAAAGGGGTTGAAACAGAGGGCACCTGGTTCGTGAGCGCTTGGAGGTGAGGGTAGTACCGTCAGGTGGTACCTGCGGCGAGATGAATTTTGAGGCACTGTGCGCCTGGCGGTACGCGACACCCGCTAGGCGGTCTGGGAGCTGGCAGCGCCTGGCGGCACGTGTCCCCCGCCAGGCGATTTGTACTGCTGCAGCTTTGAACTTTGGGTTGTGTATTTGTGATCTACAAGGCGTCTAGCGGTGCTTTAAAGGTGGGTTTGCTGGTGTTCCTTGAGTTGTGGCTCGGAACGTATCCCTTGAGTTGTGGCTCGGGGTAGGGGTTAAGCACGTGGTATTCCTTGAGTTGTGGCTCGGAATTGCATCTCTTGAGTTGTGGCTCGGGATAGCGGATGAACACGAGGAACCCTGGAGTTGTGGCTCGGGTTGGCGAGTGTTGCCGGTGTGAGTGTGTTGGTTGTGGCCAGTACGGATGGGTCTAGTTAGATTGCCCTGCTCAGTTGTTGGCTGACGAGTTTGGTAGTCTTGGGACGATACAAACTATGTTCGTATATGGGAACTCTCCCGACGTTACGGTGTATGATCCGTAGCATGGTTTCCCGCACGTGCTCTGTCGGTTGTGGCCGATAGGTATGGCAGCATGTCACCTTGAAGTAATCATTCGACGATGTAGAACACGAATAATCCGATTTGGGGGTCAGATAGTAGGAATAAAAGTATAGAACAATGTGGGATGTTAAGTTAAGTACTGTGATACGTGTGTATGTTGATATATATGTTTGTAAAATTGTATATATGATTTATCTGCTAAGCTTACCCTATCTGCGTGTGTTTTGCGATGATCGTGTACGCAGTACACGAGAGCAAATGTTGATGATGTAGGTGGCTCAGGTGCAGCTTAGTCGCGGAGAGGGGTTCGACTTGGGAAACTCTTATGTTTTATTTATTGCTTTTGAAAACAGTTGTAAACCCTGATGGGTGATTTTATAACATTGTTCTTTTAGTTTGGAACGTATTGTTATGAACTCTATTTGATCATTTAATAATTTTTTTAAAATTTTCCCGCGCTTTGGGAAAATGAAGTATTATTAAATGCACTGTATTTAATTATTTCTTTTATTTTATTTATAAATCTGTAATATCCTGACGGGATGTTACACTAAGTAGTGAAAATGTGAGGCAAATGGCGCAGAGCGCTGAAATCTGTGTGAATGCATTGAATATTACTAATTGGATTCTATAATTTTTATTACTATGACATGCATGAAATCAGTGGCTATGAGCATGATTTGTGTGGTTAATGAAAACGTTTCATGGAGAAATTTTATGTGTTCGTAATGTATTGTATGAAGGAACATAAGGACTCATTTTTGGTTGGCATCCTGACACTCTAATAATCATCGAGACTCACGTAGAGCATAATGAGTTATGTCGTGAGGAGTAGCAGGAGGTCTTAGTCACTGGACTCGATCAAGTCCTAGGTTCGAAGGGGATTTACCTGGTGTGTGATTGGGTGATAACCCCTTGAGGCCAAACTTTGCAGAGTTTAAGAATCACACACCGGTGCAAGCCACCAAGAGGTTCAATGTCACTTGCATATATCCAGATAATTGAGTCTAGAGTCAATTGTTGATATGTGTTAGATTGTTTTTTGTATTAGCTTGTGATAAGAAATTTGCAATGTGATTTTGATCTAATTGAACTTTTCCTTAATTATATAATTAACTTAGCCTGTGTTGTTTGTTTTTGCTTTGTTTTGGTTTATTCTTTGCGATGATCATTTAATGGTGTGAACAAAGGAAGTTGCAGGTGAGGATGACACCCATGTGGTCAATAGAAGAGTTGTATTAATTCTTTTGGTAGACTATATTAATACTCTATATTAACCTCTATGGTAGTGAAATTGAGTAGTTGACAAACTTCTTAGCTAAAATTTCTCTAGGAATAAAATGTGTTTATATATTGTGATTGCCAATCAACAATAGCTAGCTAGATAATGGAACAATTTCCATTGTTTGTGTGAAGTCAAAATGAGTTTTGCGAATCCTTTAACAAAACCCTAATAAGAAACATGATATTAGAAACATCGAGGGGAATGAGACTTAAGCCACTTAAAACAAACAAGTGATGGTAACCCAACCTTTGTGATTGGAGATCCCATGAATAAGGTTCATATAGGTAAGAATAAGTCACTTGTTGGTTCTAATAGCACTAAATTGATTTTAAATCAATTATGTCCATTCCTATGATGTGTGTGAAAGGGCTAGAGACTGCATTATTGAAAGGTTAAACTTTGTAAATTAAAATTTCATGTGATGTAAGAATTTTAGGTGAAACAAATTTTTTAATGATTTTCATATCCCTTATGGGTGGTGTATGATTTGCAGCATACACTTGATGAAATCACCTATATGAGTGTCGAGTAGGGCCTTTTGCATGAGATCTTGGCATGATCTCTAAAGCACTCATGAATACTAGGCATGCGCATGGCCTAGTAAGCACAACACAGTGATAACAACAAGGATTGTGGGATGTTTTGTGATTGATAAACCGTTAACACACATCAAGTGTTTTTTGTTCATATAGCTTGTTATACCAATTACACTATGTTAAGTTTTTTAATCTAAGACTGATTCATATAGCTTGCTATACCAGCTTTGATGCATTACATCTTATATGAGACCCTAGATTTTCTTATTTTCTTCTATTTCTCATATTTTGCAATATGTGGGGAATTGTTGTAAAAATAGTGGTTTAATATATTACAAAATATATGACCGTTGCATTGCTAATTTCTTTTTCAATTTTTGACCATTATTGTTGCAACTGTTTTGATTTGGTATTGATATCAACATCAATATTTTGATTTGTTATCTTCTCAACCCTCTCTTCCACCTATAAATAAATGTCTTATTCTTCTTTCTAAGACACACCTTCAGACTTTTTTTTTCTCCTCTTTTCTTTCGTTCTCTCTCTTTTTTTATTTTATGATTTTATGTTCTCTTTCTTTAAGATCCTGGGCTTTATAGAGTTTATCTTTCTAGATTCTGAGAACCTCAGAATATCCGAGATATTCTTGTTGTACCCTAAGAGATTTGAGCATATACAACATATAAATACTTAAAGACAATGTTTTCAACACGCCTCAAAAGTTTACCTATTCATCTTCTCATCATATTTTTACTACACATTTCTATTTATCTCAATTCTTCTTTTGTTTCATATTTTGTATGAAACAATTCATTATTTCAAGGAGTTCCTCGGAGGTAGGGGTGGACAAAAAATCCAATTTTCATGATCCAATACATTTTTTCTCTAATCCAATACATTTTTTCTCTAATCCAATCCATTTAATATCCATTTTATTAAAAATTCAATCCATTTTATTGGATTTGGATTTCAATCTGATCTACATTTTATATATTTTATGGATTGGATATCCATTCTCTAAATCTGGATTTTCAAAATGGATAATCCAAAAAATTCAATCCAAATTTTCAATTTATATTTTTAGTTAAGGTAGGCTAAAGGTCGAGACGGACTAGCCCAAATTTAGTCGTATTTGACTGAGTTGGCGTGACCCTATACGAAATTTGGCCAAATTCAGCTGAATTCAGTCAAGTTGGTCCCGGTCAAAATTTGGGCCAACCGGTCCTAGACAAAATTTGGAAGTATTCGGTTGAATTGACCCCGACCCAAATTTGATTGCATTGGGCTGAGTCGACCTAGACAAAATTTGACCGTATTCGGCCGAGACGACCACGACAAAAATTTAGTCGTGTTGGCCTCAACCGAAATTTGACCGAGTTGGTCCTAGCCCGAATTTGGCTGTATTCGGCAAAGTTGATCGCGACCAAAATTTGGTTGTATTCAGGCGAGTCAGACCCAACCTAAATTTGGTTGAATTCAGTCGAGTTAGCCATGACCAAAATTTGGTCGAGTTGGCCCTAACCCAAATTTAGTCGTATTCGATCGAGTAAGTCCCGAACAAAATTTGACTGTATTCAGTTGAGACGGTCGTGATCGAAAATTGGTCATACTCAGCCGAGTCGGTCTTGACCGACGAATTTAGTGGAGTCAACTCTAACCGAAAATTGACTAATCAGGCCCTAGCCCAAATGTGCATATTTGGCCAAGTCGGCTCTGGACAAAATTTGGTCGTATGAGGCAAAATCGGCCCTGACCCAAATTTGGTCATGTCATCCCTGACCAAAATTCATTCAAATTTGGTCGAGTCGACCCCGGCCAAAATTTGGCCGAATTCGACCAAGTCAAGCTCGACCAAAATTCTGTCAGCCCTGACCGAAAGTCAGCCGAATCCGTCGCATGCTGAATATTGGCCTCGTTGGCCCCGACAAAAAATCTGTAAAATTTTATGGTGTCGACCTTATGGACACAAGTTTTAGAAAATTTAATTTAAATTTATTTTATAAAAAATGAATTTTGGATTTTGAACTTGATCCAAATATTTAAATCTGGATTTAAACTTGATCCAAATATTTGGATCTGGATTTTAAAAAAATCCAATCTACTTTTTTTTTGAAAAAATGAATTTGTATAAAAATCTAATCTAATTATTTAGATTCAAAATAGATGTGAATTAGATCATTAAAAGGTAGAGTATCATACCCAACGAATTGCTGCAAGTGAGCTTCAATGACCAACATTTCTACTTAAAGATTTTCATGTTTCATTTATTCGTCCAACTTTATTATATTGTGAAGATCAATATCCAGGATAAATTGTTTTTAATTAGATCTTTCATGAAATAAGTAAATACATTGAGATGAATTACATTGTTAAGGACAAGTTAATATTGATCCGCTTAAATTTTGCCTACATCATCTCAATTACAACTTATGTTAGTTTTGCTATTAATTTGCTATGTGTTATTATTGGAACATTTTTCGATTCCACATATGACTTTTTCATTTCTTATTTGATATCTTTTGATGCTCACAAGAGAAATCTCTTTTGACCATTTTTTGTTTTTTTTTTCTTACTTTCTCCTATCACACTTATTAATATATTTTTACTTATAATAATTTAAACAAATAAATAACATGAAATATAAGAAATTAAAAAAAAGTCCATGTATATTTAGCATAACTGTTTACAATTTCAAAATATAAGAAACATGTAATAATTCATACAATTTTACTTTTTTATCTTTATATTACAGTATAACTGTTTATCATAATTGTTTTTTAATTAATATTTCTTTTTTCCTGACTCTTCCGATTATTTTAACCATAAAACTTTCAACAAATAACGCAATAGAGACACGAACACGAAGAAGATCTCAATCTGTTTAAGCTTTCCGAGTTTTGACCTACAACACTCGAATTCTCTCTTGTGTTGTAGCCGCCTCGTGACCATCAATGGCGGAAACTGCTGCCGACAAATCTCAATCTCTCGCCGAGGTATCCTTCCTTCATCTCTCTTTAATCTTTCTCCCCTTTTCACTTCCGCTTCCAGAATCTTCCTTTTCGCTGGAGCTCATCTAATCTTATTAACCATTGAATTTAAAAATCAGACCTTGATTTCGTTATCTCACAATCTGGAGTTCCTTGAGCTAAATCTAGATTAGGTTTCAGCTGCGTTTTTTTTTTTTTTTTTTTTTTTGGTTTTTGTTTTTTTTTATTTTTTTTTTTTTTTTTTTTATTAAAAATAAAAAAAAAAAATTGGAC